>Ga0247733_1000160_pt1 | contig 84397 bp, 77 predicted proteins | sample UWRJL043104R2_FD_180932 | JGI IMG/M metagenome (GOLD analysis project Ga0247733, IMG submission 180932) | Plant litter microbial communities from Arlington Agricultural Research Station in Wisconsin, United States - UWRJ-L043-104R-2 | ecosystem: Environmental > Terrestrial > Plant litter >... | reverse complement strand
GCTTGCCGTCATTATGCGCATCGAGGCTCATGTAAGAATCGGGGACAGTGAGCTGGCGCTTGGTGACCTCCACACAGCCTACTCTTTCACACAACTCATCCCGCTCCGCCCGCGGCGAAAGCGTGAACACTGGGTGAATTGCGTCAAGGCGAGCTACCGGCTGGAGCTCCACGACTTCCGCGCAGTCTTCCCTTTCGCACAACTTATCTCGTTCCTGCCGCGGCGGAAGGCTGAATACCGGGTGAACAAGGCGTCTGGACACCACCGGGACAACAAGCTGGCTATAGATAATCTCGGCACAGTCCTCGCGCTCACAGAGCTCATCGCGCTTCAACAGCGGTGTCTGAGTGAAGGCCGTTGGCTTGGATGCAGCAGCATCGGTGCTTGCAGCCGCTTTTCCAGTAGAAAGATATGAGACGGTGAGGGCCATGACCAGCGCTGCAGTGACAGCGAGGACCAGCAAGATGATGGTGATGAAGGCGCGGCAGGCGCGGTGGCCGGGTGACCGATGTGGAGGAGTGGCCACGGGGACGTGGTGGATCGGGAGGTGTCCCTTTGCCATGATTGATGAACTTTTGTTTGAAGCCGAATTTTGAAAGGCTTTGAACAATGACACGGAACTGGTTGTGAGGTGGAGGGTTGGTGACAGGGCAGGCGTGATTTATAGATCTGAGGAGAAGTCTGGGATCAGGTGGTTGTGCGCTAAAGAATTGAGATCTGGGTCTGCTTCGTCAAGAGCCAGAATTGAAGGAGTGTGGTTAGGAGTGGGATATGGAGTCACGCGGCCGCGGAGCGCGCATTTTGGGCTTTGGCAACGGTGGAGTGCGTCGTACGTCTGGGTCTAATGAGGTAGTCGTCACCAAGTATCCACCCTTGAGGGTGAAACGAGAAGGTGATACGATGGACAAGCTCTTGGGGAGCGGAGCTGATCCTGCTCTAAACGGGATGGAAGTGTTGGGACTCGAAAGGAACATTGGAAGAGAAGACGAACAGCCATGAACCATGAAACGGGGACCAAAACACGTAGTCCATTTCTAAATCTTACAACTTGCTCTTCCCTACGCCCCAGATCTCAGCACCAGGGTTATTAGTGTTCTTTCCCACAGTACCCGTCGCGCTCACAGCCTGCTCTCCCTCATCAACGAACAGACTCTGCGTCTTCTTGGACGTCTCGACAGCCTCGCGCTCGATCCTCGTAAGAAGATCTCCGCACGTGGGAATGTCATGGATGAGCCCAATGACCTGGCCAGCGGTCCAAACCTGGTTCGGTTAGATTGTCATACGACAAAGTCTGGGTCGGGCATCACTTACACCAAAGTCCGGGTCGCCGTTGAGGAAAACCTGCCTTCCTCTCTTCCCACTAACGAACTCGGCGACTTCTTCAAATTTACCCGTTGTGCTCTCCTTCTCAACTTGGACGGCTTGCTTGGACACCTTGTTCTTGAATAGGCGCGATGTGTTTCTCCATCTGCGGAGCACGAGCTCGGTGTCTGTTTCTTGGGCGTCGACGATGGCTTGCTTGATGTTTTGGTGGATGGGGGCTTCTACAGTACACATGAAGCGAGTTCCTTCACATGTGATTAGTAAAGTGTTTGGGATTGCAGGTCCCGAGATAGCTTACCCATGTTGATACCACACGCACCCAGGGCCAGCGCAGCAGCTAGACCCTGACCGTCCGCGAAGCCGCCCGATGCGATAAAAGGCACGCCAAGCGACTGTCTCGCTCTGCTGAGAAGAATGAAGTTGGTAATGTCCGTCTCGCCAACGTGTCCGGCACATTCGAAGCCATCGATGGACAAGAAGTCCACACCGAGCTTGACCGCAGCCTGGGCGTGCCGGATAGTCGTGCACTTGTGTAATATGATTGTATTGACAGCCTTCAGCTGCTTTATCACTGGTCCCGGGCTGTTTCCTGCAGTTTCAACGATGTTGACGCCCTCGTCGATGATGACTTGTGCGTAAGCGGCGTAGTCCGGGGGAACGAGGGCGGGAAGGAGAGTAAGGTTCACGCCGAAGGGGTTCTTCGTCATGGTTCGGCATCGGCGGATCTCCTTGCGTAGATCTTCGGGTGTGGGTTGCGTGAGCGCCGTTAACTGGCAATTTGGTCAGCTACATGAGTGGAGAGGGTATTGGGTGGAAGCATACTATTCCCAGACCTCCGGCATTGCTGACGGCGCTGGCAAGCTCGGCGTAGCCTACCCATTGCATGCCACCTTGCACGACGGGTACTATCCATCACTGTTAGGATCTTGCGACGGTGTTGGAGCTGCCGGGTGCATACCTCTGATGCCGAGCGCCCGCGTGAGCTCTGTGCTGAAAGGCATGCTCAATATCTGGAGAGTGATTTGCAGGGTGGTCGAGGCAGATGTTCAGGTACGTGAAAGTAGTCAAAGGCTCCACGACTCTCACTTGGTTGAAGCTCCGTCGGCAACAGGTCGTTGTTGGAGGTCAGCGTTGGCGTTGTGGAGATGCCGCGGAGCCGAGGTAAATCGCTAGCGGCGGAGTGCACACACGCCTCATGTCTTTGGGAAGTCCCGCTCCGGCACGATTCGGTATTGCTGAGTCGCTTGTGCCATCTCCTGGACACAGTGATCCTGTGGTATTGGCGGAGGCTGTCATGAAGTTGTCGGTTTTGTTTGACAAGAGTAATACGAAAGTGATCCGTAAGGGTTGTTGTTCCCAATTGATAGGGAGCAGGGCCTTTCACATGCCATCGTCACAGACGGCCCACTCTTCTCACTGTCAATGCACTTCCAACGCGTCGTAAGACAGTGAAAGCCCGCAATGAACCCATCATGTCATCGAAGAACCCTCAGCTCTCAGCTGCGATATGCACTTAAGGCTCTACTTCTGCTCTGACTCTAGAATTCCCTTTCCTTCAGAGACCCGGCCGACAGCCATCGAATGATGAGCACAAGACGACTTCCACGCTTCTTGGCTACGATTTCGTGACATCGTCACCAAGACGGATCATTGAAGCTCTGGGAGTTGGTTACCTGTAGACAGTCCATTCACAGCTACCTTGATGGTATCTCACGTCTCGGTGGAGAAGCTGCCATGTCACTCCATCGCCGTACATGATAAATATCACCGATACGTCGCTCTCACACAAAAACACTGACTATCCTTACACCAACTCACTCTTCTATAAAACCAGACCCTGTTCCCTCCAAAAATCCCTGCAACAACGATCTACCTTCTAACGCGCAAACACCTTCACCCCACCATGGACTACTGCCTGACCGGTGCCAAAGGCTGCACCCTCATTCATCCAATCAGCATTGCCGAAATCCGCAGTTACCCACTTCTTGACACGCTCGACATGTACCATCGTACACAGGCCTGCTACGATGCGCGCTGCTCCGGCGTGTCCGAAGAGTGGGAACTAGAAGAGACGCTGGGACGAGTTGAGCGTATGCTAGTTTATTTACCTAGTGGTAGCGGAGAATGGCATCCACAGCAATGGTATGGCGGCATGCAGAGGCAGAGACCTAGGCGAAGAGATACAGAGAGCCAGCAACCGAGGCAAAGGCAGGCGGAGAGGCAGAGACCGAGTCGAAGGCAAGCGCAGAATCAGAGGCAAAGACCAATCTTTGTGGAAGTAGAGGAGCCGGATGACGACAGTCAGAGGCGGAGGCCGGTAGCGGGGGATGATATTGAGGTTGAGGAAGTCATGGAATAGTTTGAGAAAAGTAAGACGAGTGTTGCTGTTGGCGTCATGTGCTCTTAGAATAAACATGTACCAGAGCACTTTAGATCCATGTAATTTGAGAACCACATTTCTTAATGGAACCTTACATAACATTACTCGTGTGCTGACAGCTTGTGGGTTCATTGCGATTCAATAATATCGTGTAAGGTTCATCTATTCACACCATATTTGTGTTTTGTGGAGCTTGACTGCTGGGTAACACGTCCTCAGTACTATGTCATTGACACAAAGCTCGCGCGAGATATGGAAATGCGCAAGCTATCAGTGGTGTCATCGCCAACCAAACGACCAGGAACACTGTCGATCTTACTCAATAGTACCTAGCCGCTGGCAAATTGCTTTTACCACGTGGAGCTTCTACGATGCGTGGCATACCTCGCAGCGCGGAGAAACAACAATGAGTTATCTAGTCAAGCATGGACTCTTGAGCGAGCTGACAGCTGGCCAGTGCAAGGGTATATATATAAAGTACGCCGCCTCAGCAAGCTTGCACTTTTTTACCTTAACGATCTACACATCTCTCTCACACTGTTTCTAACTGGCTCAGCAAGCACCAAAACCCCCCCAAACACAACACGAAACTAACATATAACCTCTTCCCAACCAAAACCTACGACCACCATGTCCTGGTCCAGAGGCTACCCACCCTGCGCAGTGCGCCACCCAATCTCCAATTTCGATCTCGAAATGTACCCACCATTCGAACTTCGCTGTCTCTACAATAGCATGATCGCATGCCAGCGCGCTCGCTGCTTTGGTTACAATAGTCCTGCAGCTATGAATATTACTCAGATGCGAGTCCGGAGTCTGTTGAATGAAGGGCCTCCAGGTGGACTGGGCGGACGTAGAGGACTTTCTATGGGTAGAGGGGCAGATAGGGACGAGGATGACGACGATGGCGATGACATGGACTGGTAGGTGAGAGCTGAAAGTGCGTGAGTGAGGTGATAGGAGCAAGTGCACGGGATTAAGTGCGGGTGTGTATGTTACTAGGAGACTAGGTAGCGATGCTAGGATTGTGCTGAACTGCAAGTCGGTTCGTGCATAGCGCGGAATGCAGGCATTCTTCGTTCAATATAAGGGTAACACACGTGTTTCCAGAGACATACGCTTTCTTTCCTTCTCTGACGAAATTTGGCGGACGACTCGACAGGCTATAGTGTCCGCAGAAACGAAAGGCACCCATGACGCATGCCTGCACAGGCTAACCAAGCTAGCCCCAGAGCCACCAAATGCTTACTGCCGCTACGCAAACCGATCCTACAAGTCCGCCCCACATCCACCATTCACCTCACCTCTTCACTGTCAACCCCTGTGCCGAAAAGTACGTCCAGTCCCCATAACGCGGAAACATACACCTCAGGGTAAGTCCTGTTTGCGAACCCCTAACAACCCGCATTAGCAACCCTCCATGCCTGTAGTAAAGCGACGCTTACGAGTACAGCGTAGAATTATACCCCCTCTCATCCATATACCAACTCACGCAACCCGAGAACACCGTCTCCCTCAAACCCCGTTGGATCTCATCTGTCCACTTATCAACAGCTTCTCTCTTGATCTCAACCGCAGCGATCTCGCCATGAAGGATTGGCGTTATCATGTTGGTAATATAGCTAGTGATGTTCTCAATAGTCAATATAAGAGAAGCGGTCCCATTAGCCGTGTTCGGACCCACAGCTATGAAGAAGTTTGGGAAACCATCGACAGCGGTACCCAGGTATGCTTGCGGGCCTCCGCGTTGCTTCCATACGTCATGGATTGATATGCCGTTTCTGCCAAGCACTGTGAGGGGATGGAGCCAGCGCGTTCCTTCGAAGCCGTTTGCAAGAATGATGACGTCCGCTGGGATTTTCGTCTCGATGGTGTCTTGATCATGAGCACTGTACGAGGCACCGAGTGTCATGTGTGTTCCGCCAACGGAGACAATCTTTCGATTTGCCAGCGTGAAGTTGGGCTCATTCATGCTAGCTCGCCACTCGCTATCGAAGATCCGTCGTTTACATCCGTATGGATGATCCGGAGTCATTATACCATGATACTTCTCTGGAATAATTCGATAAGTCTCCTTTAGCGTAGCTTTCTCCATTCCTTTCCGCCATTTGGCATGCTTTTTCTGAAGTAGCATGGTAAACACGAGCTCGACAAGGACGTGTATGCCAATCCTGTACAACCAGCCGATGAAAGGCAGGTAGTGAAGTACAGTAGGCGCGTACTTCGCAAAATGTTCCTTGCCGAAGGGCTCCTGAAGTCTAGGCATGATCCAGGGAGCTGCTCGTATGATTTGCGTCAAGGACTTGACGCGGTATGGTTCTTGCAGGAGAGCTGGGACGACCTGTGCTGCGCTGGCTCCCGCCCCGATGACTACGACGTCTTTGCCATCCAAGTCTACATCTTCACGCCAACGAGACGTGTGGAATACCTCCCCTTCGAACATCTCGCGACCGGGAATAGAAGCTGGCCATGGATTCGGCTGTACGACAATGCCGACACAACTGACGACGATCTTGGCGCGGATCTTCACTTTCTTCAAAATCACGGACTCCGATATAGATTTTGCCACTCGTTCTTGTCGATCTCGAGCACTCAGTTCGCCCATGCCTGAAACAAGATGGTGAAGCGTGGCTTCCCATTCTGCGTCCGCTTCAACCCAACGAAGCTCAGCCACTTCTGTGTTCAGGTGAATGTGGGACCCCAGCCGGTATTTGCCCGCCACTTGCTGCAAATACTTTTGAAACTCTTTTCCAGTGGGATATAGGCGTGGAGAGACATAGTTCGGCGTAAAAGAGAAGGAATAGGAAGCACTCGGTCTACCAACTTAGCAATTTGTGCAGCTAGCAGCGAAGGGACATATCTTACACGTCGCAGGCCTAGATTACAATTAGCACTCAAAGTCAACCTGCCTGAACAGTGCCACACTTACAACTCCTGGGTAACGATTACCCCACCACACGCCTATGTCAGATGTTAGCCTCAAAATGCCCTGGGCTTATGCCGCCGAAGTGCGATTCACCTCCGATGCCTGACTGTCGATCCAGTATGCGAAAGTCTTCGAATTTGAGTTTGGTCTTCAACTGGTATCCCATTGCAATACCAGAAGCACCCGCTCCGATAATGAGTATCGGTACATATTCGTCTCCATCGCTAGACGTGCGCTTTCGATCGAACGACTGCATAACGAAAAGAAAAAAAGATGAACTAGGTTCAAAACTAAAGAGGCAAGAATGAACCGTACTGGATGCTCTTCCTCGAAGTGTGGTTGTTACTGGGCGTTTCACGCTGTAGAGTAAGTGCGTTGAAGTTCGGAGTTACGGCCAGGGCAGTCACTACGCTGCGCCGCATTGAAATGTCTCAGCCGAGCCCAATGGTGTGGTCGCTGTGTCCGATTCGATTCGATTTCCTCCTGATCCTTGCAACGTCCATATTAACGGCAACCTGTCGTGCATGCACACATACATTTCGCGACTCCTTGCTACAGCTTGCAGAGTACCCTGTCCGGCTCAGCTGCACAAACTGTACGGGGCACCAAAAGATGTCTGAAAGATCAACTCGCCTTTTAATATTAACTAGCCTTCCATAATGATCCCCCCAAAAAGCTTCCTGATAGTCAGGCTCGCGAGTGTGGGCCTCACTCAAGTAACAGCCCATGTCTGGAGCGATATCCCGGAGCCGATTCGCCAGATCGTCCGCAGAGAGTAAGGCGGCGGCGTGTTCCTCCGCGGATCCGCCTAGAGGATATGTTGTACTAATCACATGTTGTTTTAGATTTGCTCGACTACGCGAGCAGAATGAATATTGGAGTCACTCATGTGAGCGATAGTGTGCCGCCAACCTGGGTGGGCAGCACTATCATTTGCTGATGTGTCTCGCACCCCATTTCCAGAGACGACTGTGCCCTGAAAAAACTTGTCCCGAGACTGTCGAGAAACACCTGTAGGATAGGTTCTCTTTTTCGGACGGCTTGTTGGGTCCAAAGTCTACTGACCGTAAAACGATTTGAGCCCACAGAGTCGGCCTTCAGGAACATAGTCCGGAAATCGCGCAATCTAGGAAATCCCCCAATGATGATCGAGGTTGTCAACGCCGGTGTGGCGTTCATGGTCGATCCCAGGTGAGTCTGCACTGTCGTTGCCTTTGCTGACAGCGAGAATACGAAGAAGGCAAATTTCATCCGTGAGTCGCCGTCCGGATTGGCTATGATAGGCGTCAGTGGGAATTAGCCGAACAGTCCGGCCTTGGAAAGAGCAGGAAGATCTACGGTAACTCTAGCTGCGGCCGAATAGATTGCAGTGTTGTCGTTTCCCGCTGCCTTCGAGACGGCATCGAGTAGGCTCGTAGGCCAGTTGTTGTGCCACCACCCTGGCAAAGTTAAGCTTACACCAAGAGATAGTCTCCGAGAATTGGGGTGGGGTCAGCGTACCCCTCTCATAGCTCAAAAGATGTCTTGATTGTGACACTGATTGGCGAAAGCCAACTCCCCGCTCGGAAGGACGACCCACATGTTTAATGTGTTATCGGCCGCCAACCCATACGTTGAGCTGATCAGACTATGACCCCCTCCAGTGAGCAGTCCCTCGAGGCCAATGTTTGGGTCCGCACTACCGATAGCAGTCATGTTGTGATTGGCGGCCAGCTCGTATATGTCACCCATGTTTTGACCCGAAGCAACATTAAATGCCGGGTACGAGTCTGACTGTGTATTGCAGGGATGGTATGCTACATGGTGTTGTATTTTGACATCTCAGGGTTCGGGTCCATCTCAAGAATGCTTTGGGCGCCGTCGATCTGTCAAGATCAGGACTCTGATCCAATGGTCAAAATGGGCATCTCGTACCTCCCGAGAAAATCGTGCATGCCCTTTCACCACAAGCCTCACCCTTCTTCTCGCAGCAAAATTCACCCCTTCCATGATATGGAAGGCCATTGAAGCATTCAAGACATACTTCGGGAAGCTTGCCGCAATAAAATTCTTTCCACTAGATGATAGGGAGAGTGTAGCACAACCATCGTTTTGCGAGTTGGGGCACCCTACACTCACATGGTCATTGGCGTGGAAGGCAGAGGTGGACCATAACTTTGTGACGTCATCACTTTCCGTTACCGAGGCTTCTGTTCGTGTCGTATAGCATGATGACGCAGGAGGGTGCGGCCTCAGAAGTGCGCCAGCAATAGTAGCATTGAGTTCTTGCCATTCGGAAAGAGTGGGACATTCAGGATGACCTGCAATAGACTTGCATAAATTGCAGTGGGAAAGGGAGCACACGACTAGGAAGAAAATAACCGGAAGCGTAGGAATCAACGAAGTCTTCATGGCGGACATGTGGTACTTGGATTGTGCCTAGGACGGAAGATCTTTGGCAGCATATTGAACACTGAGCTACGCCGTTCGCTAACACTACTGAAAGGCTAGGTCTTATGAACAAAACTCTATCTCAACCAATGTCGATGCCGGTATCGATAATTAGTGGACCCTAGTTCTATTCCATATGCGTGGAACAGCTGAAAGCTGAAAAGTACAGATTCTCGGAGTCTGAAAGCTCCCGGAGATAGTGTACATGAAGACCAATCAATTGACAGAGGCTTAGAAAGAAGAGAAAGAAGGCGCTTTCGGTGTTGAGTATTGATTGACGTAGGGTGATTGGGAGCGGAACGGACTTCTAGGCACCATACTGTTCCGAGCTGACTCTTGCCTTTCATCGGCAGGATGAGCCCAACTCAGGTCAGCGCTTGGGACATTAGTTACCGTTTGGAGAGGGTGAGAGGTGCAGTGCGTCAGGCCCACAGCAAAACATAGATGCCCAGTTGCCGATGAAACGCTGATAGCGATCGAGATGTGCACCATAATCATCATGAATCAATTGAAACCACAGTTCATATCATTGGCAGATATTACACTCTGTGAGAGAGCTCAAAGAAAGAACATCAGATTTTCACATACGTGATGACACGAAATATTTGCTTGAGTATACGAGACAAAATCGTCTCAAGGCAAAGAGCGTACGCCCTAAAAAACTCGGGAATTGAACAAACGGGGATCAAGCTATTCACAGCTCGTAAACACTTCCGATTTCTCCTCACACAACGAGTCACGTATTTAGCAATCTTCTGAAGCACATTGCAAAGCTTCTCGCCGGCTCTCTTCGCCCTCGGATAAATACCATCGCCCCGAGAGTTTCAAGTTAGACATGCCAATCTAGTCAGTGCTTAGGTAACCCGTGAAGAAGTTACCTCGAAGCGACTGTCGACAACAATGCTGTTGAGCGCGTATGAGTGACTGCTTTCGGTATCGGCTCTGGAAGGTCCGGATATCTTTGTAAGTCGAGTTTCGTCTTCGTTATCAAACTGCCGATCGGATCTTTTGGAGAACGAACTGTGGTATGTGGAAGAACCGGACTTGGTGGAAAGTGTTCCACGAATACTAGAGTACCAGCTTGAGATGACTGGCCATATCGCGGGGGTGTTCGGGAAGAGTGCCCGGTACGTTGGAAGGTTTCCACACACGATGGCCGTGCCTAGCTCGATGGTGGACCAAAGGACACCTTTGCTATAAGAGGGTACTGTAAAGGGTTAGCAGAAACTCGTAGCGGGCGTCAAGGCCTGACTTTCACGTACCTGCTTTCGGGTTTTTGGGATTGTAAGAGTACACCATTCTCAATACACAAGTCACGAGAACGCTGTACTACAAGTCAGTGATGACATTCTGCTGGAAGAATAGAGCATACTCACAAACCACCCATGAGGAAAATAGCCATCACCTGGATGCGTTGTCGTAGGGGCAAATGCAGACCGGGCACAACGAAAGCTGGTAGAGCAAGTATAGCCACATCGATGCAGGCATTGAGCAATTCGTAGATGAAAACGAATTGTCCAAAATCCAAACACTTGGCATTAAGTTGGGCCGAAGCTGAAAAGTCGTAAACTGCGCGAACGGGGGTACACTGGAAGATTGTGACCCAGAAGCCGGAAAAGAGCCAAAGTACGCATAGTGTTGTAAGGATATAGGTAGCAGTTCTGAACCAGCGGAGTGGGAATACCGATCGGTAGAAACACAAGATGGAGATTTTGAGCGGAGTGATGGTGAGAGGAAGAAATGGGCTCGCGACGTATAACGTCTTTTTTCCGAATCAGCCGCGCCCATGGAGTGTTCGCGCGATTGATCATGCCAACTTACTTTTGTGAGTTCCGAAATCTGTGCTAGGTCTGGGATTTGAGTTATTTCGAGGGTTCCACTAATTCCGAGGACGGCTGAATAGTTTTCGTTAGCGATGATATTTCGAAATTACGCAAACACAATGCTACTCACAGTAGATGATAAGTCCTGCCCAAACATAGAAGAACGCTAATGCTATGAGCATCCAAATATCATCACTACCAACAGAGCGTTTCGTCTTCCACTTTGCGATCGCTCGCAAAACCACTGCAACCGTATCGGCTACAATGAAGAATAAGGCCGCAGCGTAATTTTCCACTCCATCTTGCTGTGTTGACACACGCATTTTGGCAAGAAATTTGATGTTGCTTCGCGAAAATTGAGGAGAAGAGCGATGAAAAGAAGACGGATACCTGAGATGTGAAGAGCAAGACTCGATATCTTTCTTGCATCAAGTCACAGCAGAATTGAACATAGGAATCTTGTTGTGCCGCACCTACGCAATAGTCACTTCCAATTTTGTCACAGCTTCCCGGTTTCAACCACTACGAAACTACCCTGCCGCTTCGCAACAGCTTGTTCTGCTGGTGGTCCCCATGATCCTTGTCAGCCATTTTCATTGGTACTGACCCAAGACAGCTGTATTTTTTGATCCGCGTACTTGGGTATACATGCAATAATCCAGCCTTCATTTTGGGTATTACTGTGGACTTGAGCTACTAACGTGTGCCGCAATATGTAGTCTGCGCTGATCGGTGCAGTGGCAGGCGTATCGCAGCCTTATTCGGGATTGATGGAACCCCGACGCTGCAGCCTTGAAGCAGTTGACGCCCGCTGCAACACAAACTAGCATGTCGGGTTCAAAATATTCCAACCGGTAGATCATCTGCTGCCGAGGATCGTCAACGCAAGCTTGATCTACCTCAGCAGCGAACGGATGGCCTCAATTTGCCTACGCGCAGCAAACCTACAGATGATGAAAATGAAAGGCAGACACAAGAAGGCGAACACTGCAAGGGTAGAAAGACGATTGAATGAATATTCAACTCCGGTCCCACATACTTGATTGGGATGGGGGCCAGTAATGGCGGTAATACGTCATGGAAGCAGGCGTGGCACAGTCCCGTAGTAAGAGAGTTGAGATGGACGTCCAACTCCGGTCCCAAATACCTGATTGGGACGGAGGCCAGTAATGGCGATAGTACGTCATGGAAGAAGGCGTGGCACAGTCTCGTAGTTAGAGAGTTGAGATGAAGAGCTTGAAGTTTGTGGGTAGAGGTATTGTAGCCACCCCTTTGGAAGTATAAGGTTCCTTCGAGAATTGACCTTTAAGCTTTGTTCGATTTCAAAGCTTTCATCTTCCCATCAACAGTGAACTCTGTACCTCATTTTCAGAATCGAAGTGCTTACTATTCTTCATTACGCACGATGTCCCCACTGATGGAAGACGGTTTTCATGCTACAAACGCCACTACCAATCGACAGGCAGATGCCGACTTCGAGCGTGTCCCGCACGGCTCTTCTTCGAATGGAACTGTGTTTATCGATGGCTATGGGGGCCAGGCTGATGCCATCGCAATCATTGGAATGGCAACGAAGCTTCCCCAAGATGCTGCTTCTGCTGAAGCCTTCTGGCAGATGCTTCTGGAGGGACGCTCAGCAATGACCGAAGTGCCCGAAGATCGTTTCAACATCGACGCATTCTACCACCCCGACGGTGACCGCCTGAATACTCTCAACACCCGCAGTGCTCACTTTATGAAGACTGACCTCGCCGCTTTTGATGCGCCCTTCTTCTCCATTCCAAAAGCAGAAGCTGAATCGCTCGATCCACAGCAGCGCGGCCTTCTTGAGTGCACCCATCACGCATTCGAAAATGCTGGTATTCCTTTACAAATGGTCAACGGGAGCAAGACGGGAGTATATGTAGGAAGCTTCGCCAGAGAGTATGATACATTATTCTCGCGTGATCCTGACCTCCAACCAAAGTATCAGGCGTCAGGGACAGGGCAAGCAATGATGTCAAATCGACTAAGTTGGTTCTATGATCTGAGGGGGCCGAGTATGACGATTGATACTGCTTGCTCGAGTAGTCTGAATGCTCTTCATGTGGCTTGTCAAAGTCTTCGTGCGAAGGAATCAACCATGGTGAGTACAGAACATACCTTTTCTAAGTCTAACTCTCAAGCTGATACGCTTTAGGCGGTAGTTGCTGGTTGTAACGTCATACTCAATCCGGATACTATTATGATGTCTCTCTCGAACCTTGGATTTCTCTCTCCAGATGGTCTTTCGTACAGCTTTGACGAAAGGGCAAACGGATACTCCCGTGGCGAAGGGTTTGGCGTGGTGATTATCAAGACGGTCTCCCAAGCACTGGCAGATAACGACACTATCCGTGCTGTGATTCGAGCCACGCATTCTAACCAAGACGGAAAGACGCCAGGAATTACTCAGCCGAGTGAGGCAGCACAAGCCTTGCTGATCCGAGAGACGTATGAAGAAGCCGGCCTTGACACTAGAGTCACGAGGTTCTTCGAGGCTCACGGCACCGGAACGCAAATCGGAGATGTAGGTAGTACCAGTCTAAATGTCGGTACGGGGAGACTTATACTTGTTATAGACAACTGAAGCGGCCGCAATCCATTCCGTCTTCGGCAAAGTGCGGACTCCTTCGGCTCCTCTCGTGATCGGCGCCGTGAAATCAAATATCGGCCATCTCGAAGGCGCCAGCGGTATAGCTAGTATCATCAAGACAGTCATGGTGCTGGAGAATGGTATCATACCACCAAACGCGAACTTTGAGAAGTCAAACCAGAACATACCCGTGGAAGAATGGAACATCAAAGTGAGTCAATCAGGTAATCGAAGCGTGTATAGTGACTGACAATGTGCTAGTTTCCGGTGAAAAGCATGCCATGGCCCACCCAAGATCTCCGCCGGGCATCAGTAAATTCCTTCGGGTACGGAGGTGCCAACGCCCATATCGTCTTAGATGATGCATATGGGTATCTGAAGTCCCGGAACCTGGACGGCCACCATCATACACTAGCATTGGATCAGGAAAGCAAAACAAAAAAAAGTTCTGGCGCACCCCGTCCGCGGCTTCTGGTGTGGTCCGCCGCCGACGAAGGTGGTCCGCAAAGGCTTGTGGCTGCGCTGAAACCTTATCTCGACAACGGTACCAAAAGGGTCGACCAACAATTCATTGCCGACATGGCCTATACACTGGCAGCAAAACGAAGCGTAATGCCTTGGAGAACATATCTGGCTTTGGAAAATGATGGCCTTCCGCCTGCCGATTTATGGAGTGGTTGTATCAAACCAGTGCGCGCTTCTGCCGCGAAACCGAAGTTAGCGTTCATCTTCACAGGTCAAGGAGCGGCTTGGTATGCCATGGGTCGTGAACTGTTCAACGCGCCTGTATTTGCCCAGAGCTTATCATATTCGGCGAGATACTTACAAGAGGTGGGCTGCAAATGGTCGTTGATGGGTAGGCAAGATCACTACAACACCTGTCGAATTGTGTCAACTAACGTACATGTAGTTGAGCTCCAGAAAGACGAATCAACCTCAAGAGTCAGCGAAGCTCAGCTCTCTCAACCAATCTGCACCGCCCTTCAGATTGCACTCATGGAGCTGCTAGCCACTTGGAATATCTTTCCCGATGTTGTAATTGGCCACTCTTCAGGAGAGATCGCTGCAGCACACTGTGCCGGGGCCGTGTCCCACCGGGCTGCCATTTCTATTGCTTACTTTCGCGGTTTACTCTCAGCCCGTCTAATCATGTCTACAGTTGAAAACTTGGAGACCATGATGGCAATTGCACTGCCATTTGGGGAAGCCGAGGTCTATGTTTCGCTCGCCAGGAAGCACGGAGAACTCTCAGTGGCTTGCATAAACAGCCCGAAGAACGTGACAGTCTCAGGAAGCGTAGCGGCCATCGAGTACCTCAGATCAATGTTGGAGAAAGATGGCATCTTCGCGCGACGTCTGAACGTAAATGTTGCGTATCATTCGCCCAGTATGAAGCGCATTTCCGATGAGTATATGACGCTGCTTCAAGGCTTAAACGCCTTCGACACTCCGCCAAAGCCTCGAACTTTCCCCCAAATGTTCTCATCTGTGACCGCCCAAAATGTGGCGCTCGAAGATCTCCGACGCCCCGAATACTGGGTACGCAATATGGTGGAGAAGGTGAACTTCGCGGGTGCATTGCAGGCCATGCGCGTAGAGCGCAAATCGTCTCCAGTCTCGCAAATAGTCGAGCTTGGTCCAACTGGAGCTCTACGACGAGCGGTCTCAGACACGCTCGGCGACCTTCCCTACTTTCCAACCTTACAAGTATCTCGGCTAGCTTACTCGACAATGCTCAGCCTCGCTGGCGCACTTTGGAGTCACGGCAGCCCAGTCGATTTGCTAGCTGTGAATGATATAGACCATTCGAAGGTCGAGATGCTCACCGATCTTCCCTCCTATCCCTTCAACCACGCCCATACATACTGGTACGAAAGTCGCCTTAGTAGAAATTTTCGGTTTCGGACTTACCCACGACACGAACTGCTAGGGACACCCGCGATGGATTGGAACCCACTGGAAGCGAAATGGCGAAACATCCTTTCCTCCTCAGAGCATCCATGGATGAAGGATCACGGCTTCAATGGTTCCCTGATTTATCCTGCGTCTGGAATGATGATCATGGCGTTCGAGGCAGTGCGGCAGGTCACGAAAACCAAGGAAGAATCAATCACTGAGCTGAAAATAAAGGACGTTACGTTTTCGAAGGCAATCGTAATGTCAGGTAATGTGGAAAACATCGAGACGCACTTCTTCCTGAGGCCAAGGAAGGAAGGAAGGGACGTCTTTGGAGAGCAGTACGATTTCCGGTTGTGCTCGCTGAGCGGTGAGGAGTGGGTGGAAAACTGTCATGGGACTGTGATAATAGAGACGGAGGGTGAAGTATCCGAGATTGATCAAGGCAAGGAAGATATGGAAGAGAAGCGCAAGAGGTTGCAGATCCATGCAGACGTGGTCTCTAATTGCAACAGGGCAGTTGTACCGAAACAGATGTACGAAAACCTCGCTACCTTCGGCTTTGACTTCGGACCGACATTTCAGACTCTAAAGGACATCCAAGTTGATGCGAAAAGTAACGCAGCAGCAGCCGCTATCAATCTATATGACTGGATCACCAAAGTACCCGAGAAGACAATCAAAATTCAACCTCACCTAATTCACCCAACGGCTCTAGACGGAATATTCCACCTACCCGTGACAGGTATCTCAAAGGGAGGTTGGAAGCCCGTTGCAACGATGGTTCCTACGTTTCTAAGAGAGCTTCGACTTTCTGGAAAATTGCTGGGGAACAACCGGAGTTCGCGCCTAAGGGTGAGCTCAAAGTTGGTGTTCGGAGGACTTCGTGACAAAGACTTCGACATGACGGCAACGGACCCAGAAGACGGAGATATTATTGTCAGTGTGGATGGCTATCGTGTGACAACGATCAGCTCGATCGACATGGTCGCTCCCGGCGTCTCATCATGGCGGAGACTATGCTTTCAGTCTCAGTGGAAGATAGACATATCTACCGCTACCAACGAAGCAATTTTTCGATACTGTAACGATGCGGCAGAGCTTGTTGAATTACACACCCAAGCTGCCGTCGACACGGCCGAGCTCGCGTGTTTGTATTACATGCGCCGAACGTTGGAGTCGAGTTCCAGCTTTGATACCAGCCAGCCGCACCTGTCCAGATACATTGAGTGGATCCGGTACTATCTGGAGCAAGAAAAATCTCGGGTAATTCTCGAAAGCAAGGAAATGAAGCGCATGCTTCATGAGGCTTCGTACGCTGAATCAGTTCTGTCGGACCTCGAAGCCAGCGGGCCTGAAGGAAAGGTATTTGTTGCGATCGGTCAGAAACTTTTCGAGATTCTGCAAGGCAAAGTAGATGTCCTCGAGCTGCTGTTTCATGACGGCTTGCTCGAACAGTTCTATAGCGGCCAAAGTTTCACCGCAAATTACGAGAAGATGAAAGCCTACGTCGATCTGATGGCTCACAAGAATCCCAATATGTCCGTGTTAGAAATTGGCGCGGGCACTGGTGGAGCAACAGCAGCAATTTTGGGAGCACTGGGCCCCGAGAAGCCGAACGACCCACATGGTACTTCGAGGTTCCAGGAGTACACATACACCGATATCTCGGCCAGCTTTTTCGAAAAGGCAAAAGCTCGATTCGGTGACCATGCCGACCGGCTGGTATTTCGAACGCTGGACATCGGGAAGTCTACCCAACACCAAGGCTTTGACCACGGAAAATACGACTTGGTGGTTGCGTCGTGCGTCTTGCATGCGACTGCAAACATAAGAGAAACCTTGCTGCAAACGGGGACACTACTGAAGCCAGGAGGCAGGTTGCTACTTCTCGAGCCCTGTCAGATTAACTGCGCAAGACTCACGTTTGTATTCGGACTCTTGCCTGGGTGGTGGCTCTCGGAAGAAAAACATCGCCATTGGGGTCCACTGTTGACTGACACTCGCTGGGACCAGGAGCTGCGTTATAGCGGATTCTCGGGGGCTGATGTCCGTCTTCGAGATCTCGAGGCGGAAAGACATACTTCGTCCACCAAACAAGAACTTGCACCACTTGATCCGAGAACGAACAAAGGCATCATAATTATCGATCCTAACTCCGATCTGCAAGTAACTGTTGCAGAGCGCATCCAGGCTATTTCGAACACCTCAATACATGCTGGCTACGATGTACACCCTCTATCGAACGACATATTAGATACCGCGATCGGTGGTGGGCACTGTATCTCCCTCTTGGAACTGGAGCGGCCATTGTTATGGTGCATCACTGCTGAACAGCTTCGTATCATCCAGAACCTCGTCAAACAACCTCGATACTTCATCTGGATATCTGGAAACTCAGAGGAAGACCCTCGCATGGGTCTTTCGGCTGGATTCGGACGAGCAATGTGCTCCGAAAATGACAATCTTGACTTCATAACGCTCTCCCTCCAGAATTCAACAGACCCAGACTTGCTCACGGTAAACGTGTTGAGTATTGTGCAAGCATCTTGGGACTCACCTGGTGATGAAGTCGAGCAAGAATATCAGGAGCGCAACGGCGTGCTCCAGATCAACCGGGTCACCGAGCTGAACGGAATCAATGACGCTGTATTTCAGAGGACGGTTCCCCAAAAGTCTGCCGATGTCTCATTCGGGTCACAAGACCGGCGATCAATAACTTTGACAACGGCGTCCCCAGGGCTTCTTTCTGCCCTTCAGTTCATTGACGATGGATATGAACCAGAGATCGGATCTGAAGAAGTGATGTTGGCAGTCAAAGCCGTGGGCGTCAACTTCAAGAACGTAATGGTCGCTTTGGGACAGATTCCTGACACGTCTCTGGGACAAGAGTGTTCGGGCGTGGTAACGGCAGTGGGGAATGCTGTTTCGGTGGACGAGTTCCGCGTAGACGATCGTGTTTTTTGCACGACGAAGAATGCGTTTCGGAACTATGCTCGTGGACACAAATGCTGGTTTTACAAGCTTCCTGATGAGATGTCTTTTGCCACTGCGGCAGCGGTACCCATAGCCTTCACAACGGCATATTACTCGCTCTTCCATCTCGCTCGCCTCGCACCCGGAGAGTCAGTTCTCATTCATGCGGCAGCCGGAGGTGTCGGACAAGCAACCATACAGTTGGCCCAAACGATGACCAACAACATATACGCGACCGTCAGTAGCGACGAGAAGAAGAGTTTGCTGATCGAACTGTACGGGATCCCGGAGGACCAAATTCTCTCAAGTCGCCACAAATCCTTTGCTCAAGGGATTAAACGGATGACTGGAGGTCGTGGAGTAGACATTGTACTCAATTCCTTGTCCGGTGACTACCTCAAGGAATCCATTCAATGTGTGGCTCCGCTGGGTCGTTTCGTCGAGATCGGAAAAAAAGACATGTTCCTTCGCTCCAAAATCTCCTTGAACCCGTTTCTTCGCGGAATTTCTCTCTTGTCGGCGGATCTCAGCATTGTCGCAAGAGAAGCTAAGGAATTCATGGAGAAAATGGTCCGCCAAACCATGAGTATTTACCTTGATGCTGACAATCCTATGCGACCTCCCCAGCCTTTAAGAATCTTCAACGGCGGTCAGATCGAAGAGGCGTTCAGATCGCTGCAGACTGGTCGCAATTCTGGAAAGGCTGTCATAGAGCTTAGCCAACATGACACGATTTCGGTGAGTCGTCTCATTATCGTCTTTGGACCCCACTAACAAAATCATAGATGGTACCGAGCATGAAGCCCGCCTGGCGTTTTGACTCCAACGCGACCTATGTCATTGCCGGTGGTAGTGGTGGCTTGGGGAGAAGTATCGCTCGTTGGATGGCCACAAGAAATGCAAAACATATCCTGTTGCTGTCGAGATCAGGAACGAGCTCTGAGGATGTTAACTTTCTGATCAAAGAACTTGGAGATATTGGCGTTGCTGTAGCTTCACCACCTTGCGATGTCAGCGATGCAGAAGCTGTGAGGCACGTCTTCGAGGAATGCCAAAGCTCAATGCCGCCAATTAAGGGATGCGTGCAAGGCTCGATGGTGCTAAGGGTGTGTATCAAACATGAATCATATGTTCGAATACTGACGGTTTTCCAGGATGGGCTTTTCGAAAACATGACGCACGAGAACTTCCATGCAGTCCTCAAACCAAAGATCCAAGGCACATGGAACCTGCACAGGTTTCTTCCAACTGGATTAGACTTCTTCCTCATCCTTTCCTCGACTGGTGGAGTTTTCGGAAGCCGAGCCCAGAGTAACTACGCCGCTGCGAGCACGTATCAAGACGCCTTCGCGAAGTATCGCGTATCTCTGGGAGAAAAGTGCACTTCGCTAGACCTAGGGCTCATGCTGGCGGTCGGATTTGCAGCCGAGAGACAACATATTACTGATGCGCTCCGGACTGCCGGTTACGAGGGTATACATGAGATCGAATTCCACGCGATGCTCAGCCACTTCTGTGATCCGACCTTGCCCATCGCGGCTCCAGCCGACACGCAAGTGATCACGGGCGTAGCCACACCAGCTTCTCTAGCTTCCAAAAACCTCAGAGAGATTTTCTGGATGTCAAAGCCCATTTTCCAAGGCCTGCGTCAGATGGACCGAGATGCTGCAAAACGCGATAAAGATGTGGAACGGGATGTGGATTATCGCATGTTGATTGAGCAGACATCGAATGTGGAAGCGGCTGGAGACATAATCGCCGATGCTCTTGTGAGAAAGCTAGCAACCGCTTTGAATGTCTCCAGCGCAGATATCGAGGTAGATAGGCCGGTTTATGCGTATGGTGTAGATTCCTTGGTGGCTGTGGAGATACGGTACTGGTTCCTGAAAGAGTTCAAAGCCCAAGTTGCGGTCTTCGAGGTTCTGCGTAGCGAGAGCATTAGAGCATTGTCGCTTCTGGTGGCATCGAAGACACAATTCGATTGTGGATGGCGCTCCAACGAGGAGATGCCTTCTACAAGTACTTGATAAGGGGAAGCTGTATAGACAAATTAGAGATCTAAACGCAAATATCGGCATATAATAACTCTGGTTCGATAACATTTCACAGCGATACCACAACGCGCAATCTCACGTATCAGAAAATCGCCCGCTGACCATAAGTCTCAGCCTGAATCTGCAACGGCGCCCCACCCCCCGTACAAGTCCCCGAGTTCAACGCCCCAGTATAAGTATGCATAGGACTCGCGCAATCCCCCGCAGCAAAAACGCCCTTAACACTCGTCTGATTAAACGGCGGACTCACAGCCACCGACCCCATAGGCGAAACGGCGCACCCAAGCTGCTGCGCCAAATCGCCCCGTAGCTTCGTTTTCGGCTTGTATGCTAGAAAGGCCTCGGTGGCACTACTTCCGTCCTCGAAATACAGCGTGATACGAGCGCATTCGGGGGCTTTGACTAACTTGCTGATTCTTTGGGGGTTGATTATCATGGGTGCTGGTGCGGCGGTGAGAGCGGCTTCAAGCTCAGCGGTGAGCTGTGTGTTTCCGTGCGTGTAGAGTGTTACTTGTGAGACTATGCGGAGCGCCTGGCGCGCAAAGTGTAGGGCTGGGATGACGGCGCCGGTGTCGCCGAGTGCGAGCATGCCTGCTGAGGCATAGCCCTTTTCCTCCCACCCGTGGCAATATAGGCAGTGGAAGCTGTCGAATGTATGAGCACAACCTGTTGACTATGTTTTCGTTGCACTGTGCAGAGACTCACATGCCCGAAACCCAGCACTCCGCATAGCCATCAATATCCGGGTAGACATCTTCAACCCCAGTAGCAAGAATCACCTTCTTGCCCACCCACACTCTCCCACCACTATCAGCCGCCTCAAACAATCCATCGACCCGCTGCTTAACAGTTTCAATTTCCACCTTCTCAACCGTAATCGAGCCGTAACGCTCAAGGTCCTTGATAGCCGCATCGCGGAACGCCTGCGGATGTTGGTGGTCCCAGCCAGGCAAGGTGTGCAAGTGCTTGCTCGCTGCGTTTCGGTACTTTCCAGAGTCGAAAAGAACCGTCTTGTGGTCTTGACGCACGATGGAGGATGCTGCGCTCAGACCGGCTGGGCCACCACCGAGGATAAGGATGTCGAATTCTGAAGCCATGATGAGCAGAGTAGGGTCGGTGTGAGAGAGCGATGCGTGCGAGAATACACCAAATAGAGTAGAGTTTATACCTTGAAGGTGGACGCCGTGAGGGATTGTGCCGCGTGGATCGTGGCTACGTGTACGTCAGACGGGTACCATACCACGTCAGCAGTAGTAAAGAAGCAAAGATGATCTCGAAGGATTGCACTCTTCCTATTACCTACATCTAGAACTACGGACGTTCGCCCAAAACTTGCACGAGACGCCCTCGTCCTTCTTTCACTCCATCAAAAACTCCCACAGACCTTGCCCCTCAACAAAATCCCCCCAAATAACATTTACCAACCAAAGATCACTCCTCAACCCGCCCAGAAGCCTCCCGGTCTCACTCTTCACTGGATAGATTCTCTGCCACTCGCGCCATATACTCCACGCCTCCTCGAGCCAACTCCGGAAGCTGACCGCTTCGATGATTGTCGGTGTGACGATCTCCTTACCCGCAAACGTACCCCATGTGACGGGATTCACACCTTCTTCATTGCTCGCTACAAAGTCGCCCGCGGCGTTACCCGCAAAGTATGTGATCTGCTCGTGGGCCTTCAGGCGGGGTTGCAGCGCTTTCCAATCGGCGGAGGGAATAAAGAATTCGACGAAAGGTTTTTGAAAGACGAAGCCGTTTCTAGGGCCCCAGCCGAAGATGGGGTCAATGGATTTGAAGCCATTGACTGCGGGCTGGGAGGCTACGGTCCACCAGCCTTTGTCGTTGAGGGCGAGCAGTTCTTTGCTGATCGTTCGTGTTTCGGGACTCAGACTTTGTTCGCTCCAGGGGAGGGCATCAAGGTCGCCTTCAATGTGCCGTCTGAACAATTTCGATATGTCGTCTCTGTCAACGGGATGGCCCCACAGCTTGAGCGCCTGCGGTGTGCTGACATGTAGCGTCGGACCATAACCATCAATTTCGCCGAATGCAGGTGATCGCGCGTCGCCCCAACGTCCATTCGGGAAGTCATCCCATGTTGCTTCGCGTCCCAGTGAGCCTTCTCCTTCCGATATGGCTAGCGTGTTTGCGCGCGTGTTGACGGCCCCTTTCCATACCCCAGCTTCTGTCTCCGGCATTTCATAGGACTTGTGGCTTGATTTTGAGGCTGAAGGTCGTGATATAATAACTCGGTTCTGAGAACCCGAATTGACAGAAGAGAGGCGACGGCGGTGCTTGGTAGGCAACGTGCCTTCCGGTGGGCTCAGATTGATGGCCGGTGTGACGTCTATGGCTTCATCATCGTCGTCGTCGAACAGGGGTTGTGGGATGAGATGGCAGTCCTCTACGATATGCGACACAGCCTTTTCCAGGTTCAACGTGTAAAAGTGGAATCCCCTGGGTCCGGGGTTTGGGCGCGTCTTGAGATGCTCGATGACCTCACCGAGAACCTTGACACCGGCCTGCTTCACCAGCTCGTCGTCACCCTTCACGGCATCCAAGCGAGCAAGCATGTCCTCCGGTAGCTTCGCATGCGACAGCTTGGTGACGCGCCGCAGTATCTGGTACGATTGTATAGGTAGCAGGCCGGGTATGATCGGAATGGTCTTGAACACGCCACTCTCATGCGCCCTTAGCATAGTCTCGAATTTGTCGTAAGCTTCTACGTCAAAGAACAGCTGCGTCATGAGGAAGTCGGCACCGGCTGCTGTCTTCTCCACGAGGTACGCCAGATCTCTGGCCGGGTCCTGGTACTCGGGGTGGCTCTCGTCTGAATGGCCCTCGGGGTACGCAGCGACGCCGATACAGAAGTAGTCACCATACTGCTTCCGGATATACCTGACCAGATCAATGGCCCAGGTAAAGTCCTTGTTGGAGTCATCCTCCGGCGCCTGGCCCTCCTCCCTGTACTCCTCGCTCCGTGGCGCATCACCACGGAGGGCCAATATGTTCCGTATGCCCAGCACCTTGGCCTGTTCGAGGGCGTCGTCAATGAGCGAGCGACTCATGTTGGTGCAGGTAAGGTGCAGACAAGTCGTAAGGCCCAATTGGCGCTGGCATATCTCGGCCAGTTCGAGCGACTTGGTTGCAGTCGAGCCGCCTGCACCCCAAGTGACGGTTACGAAGAGCGGTCGCAGCGCCTGCGACATGCGTTCTAGTCGCGATTGGAGGTTCGCAAAGCCCTAAGTCATGGTCAATAACCTGCTCTTCTAAAACACTCCAACAAAGACACGGAAACACACCATTGCCGTCTTCGGCGGAAAGAACTCGAGCGAGAAGTAGTTGGCGCCATCGGGCAACGCCTTGATCTTGTCTGTAATCTTTTCCATTGTACAAGGAATGAAAACAGCTGTTTGTTCAGGGCGGGTGGGGAGGTTGAACGGTTGTCCGCGGGGGAAGAAGAATAATGCGCCGAGTCATGCCCGCGGTGATGAAAGATTGTGAAAGTGAATCGCATTGGGGAGCAGTGGCGATGTGGGGTCCTCGATCGTCGGCAGGGATTGGCTTCCGCGATTCGGAAGGAACACCAGCCACAGGCAACGCATCTCCACATCGGTAGCGCGCATCCAGACGGTAACTATGGCTATTCACGGCGGCGTCTGGAGCTTAGTGAAGAAGGAGTTTCCAAAGCTCGTTGTTCGTAAGCTTCATCTGATGCTGGCCTACATCTTCGTCTGTGGGCTTTTCGACCACCCTTCCGCTTGTGCTACGTCCACGCCGGCCGGTGGGGATACCGATCGTGACACCCTTTGGACATACACTCCTTGTACTCTTCCTCGGAAGAGCAGGTCTATAGTACCATCGATGCAGTGACCAGCCAGCAGATGCACCGCAAGCGCCGATCAGGCATGAAGCCCAATCGAAAACAGGCGTTTCTATATACAAGAGCTGAACACGACCACCATTCGGCTCCCCAATAGCCTCGTACCCGACTAGAAATATGCCAGCCCTAGTTCTAATCCGCGCCTTCGTCTTGCAACCCCTCTTCCTCCTTTGCCTCTGTATCCAAGCAACATTTGCTGCCTACAATATGAGCAATTCACTCCCGGTCCGGATTGACGTCCATTCGCACTTCCTCCCACCCTTTTTCCACGATGCCCTGGTGCAGGCGGGTCTCAGCAAGCCGGATGGCATGCCCGCCATCCCGCCCTGGTCTACAGAAGCCCATCTGAAGATGATGGAATCAGCCAACGTCAAGAAATCGGTCCTCTCCATCTCCTCGCCCGGTTCCCACTTGACTGTGGGAGACAACGCCGCGGGGAAGAAGCTCACGCGCCAATGCAACGCCTATGCTGCAGACCTCAAGGAGCGGTATCCGGGCAAGTTCGGCTTCTGGGCATCGCTACCGCTGCCAGATGTAGACGCCGCACTAGAAGAGATCGAGAAAGCCGTGGACGAGGGATGTGACGGCTTTGGCCTGATGACGAATTATCACGGAAAGTACGTAGGGGACGCAGTGTTCGATCCCGTCTTCGCGAAGTTCAACGAACTGGGCGCTTCCGTTTTCATTCATCCAACGACGCCTTGCATAGCTCACGGCACTGGCAACAACGCGACGGACCCCAAAACGGTGACCAAGGCGTTGCCCTTCGGTAGCGACGTCCCCGTCCCCATTTTCGAGTTTCTCTTCGACACCTCCCGCGCTGTGATCAACCTCTTCTACTCTGGGACCATCGATCGCAGTCCGAAAATCCAGTTTATCATCCCGCATGTCGGTGGTACGCTTCCGCCGCTCATCACGCGCTTCACTGCTTTTGGCAGGTTGGTGCCAGGTACGAAGGTCCTGGATCCAGCGGTAGTGCGGAAACAGATAGAGGAGCAGTTCTACTTCGACTTGGCCGGTACTGTGTTTGACGATGCTAGTGGCACTAGTGGCAGAGGGCAATTGAAGGCCTTTGTCCAGGGATTCGATATCTCGCACGAGAGGCTGTTGTATGGTACTGATTTTCCATTTACGAACAATGGCTCGGTGGTAATGCTCGCCGAGACCATGAAGGGTGGGCTGGAGCACCTGTTCGATGAGAGGGAAAGAGAAGCTATTTATGAGAAGAATGCGGAGAAACTGCTCGACGGGAAGGAGAGAGAGGCTGTTTTTGAGAAGCATGCGGAGAATTCGTTGCAAGAAGGTAGGATCGGGGCAAGAATTTGAGGGAACTGGAGACACCTCCATGAAAGACGGAAGATATGATAGTAATATTACGGCCGCAGTTATATGTACTTGTACGGGTTCATGATCCCTTTCTATTGAATGGTTAGCATGCGAACAAGCGAGCAGGATAAAAGCACTTACTGGATCATACAGATCCTTGATCTGCTTCATCAGCTTGATCATGTTGTCACTCCTGCTGTATCCAATGAACGGCTTCTTCGCAATGCCCAATCCATGCTCCGCGCTTATACTGCCGCTCTTCTTCTGTACCCACTCGTATATGTACGGCTCAAGCTGCTTCTCGACTTTCTTATCGTACCTCCTGACGGGAATGTTGAGGTGTAGGTTCGCGTCGCCCATATGGCCATACCCAACGACATCGACGCACGGGAATGAATCGTCATCTCCGACAAGGCCGGCTTCGGTAAGGCGGTCTCGCACGTCGTTGACAATGTCGTAAAGGTCGCCGATGGGGAGTGAAAGGTCGTACTTGTAGACACCGCCCCAGTGGCCAAGAATCTCCGGGACGCCCTCGCGACATGACCAGAGGTCAGCGATTTGGGTTTGATCTTGCGCGAGAACGCCATCAGCGACGACCTCGGTCTCCATGACGTGTTCGAGGAAAGTTTGCAGTTTCTGCGAGAAGTCAGTAGAGAGAGAAGATTGATTTGGGTCCACACACTTCGCTATCATGGTCAGTGTTTGACCCGCTGGTTTCGACGAGGCAGTAGAAGGGGTGGTCGCCTTCCAGCGGAAGCTTCTTGCCCGCACCAAGTTGCAGAAGCTTTTGTGTCCGTCCGTCCATCAACTCGAAAGCGGAGAGGATCTCGCCGAGGTGGCTCTTCGCTGCCCGGAACGCCTTCTGCGCATGTTCGTAGCTTTCCAGACCGAAGTACGCGACATTGACGGCTTGCGACCGCTGTGGGCACAGTATAGAGATAGCGGTGATGATACCAATGGTGCCTTCTCCGCCGATGAAGAGCTGCTTAAGATCGTAGCCGGTGTTGTTCTTTCTTAGCGTCAAGAGGTCGTCGATCACAGTCCCGTCAGGCAACACAGCCTCGATGCCCAGTACATTGCCGTGAAGACTGCCGTATCGGAGCAATCGCAGACCTCCGGCGTTGGTGGCAACGTTCCCTCCGATTTGACACGAGCCCTTCGCGCCAAGATCCAGGGGAAAGATGTGCTTTTTCTCCGCGAGATAGTTGTCCGCAACTTCCAGGATTACACCAGCATCTGCGACTAGAATTCCAGATACATCGTCGAATGATCGGATCTTGTCTATTCTCTGCAGGTTGATGATGATTTCATCAAACACAGGCACAGAGCCCCCAACGAGGCCGGTGTTGCCACCTTGAGGGACCACCGCGAGCATGTTGTCATTGCAGTACTTCAAGATCTTGCTCACTTCCTCGGTGGAACCAGGTTTGAGCACGAGTTTGGCTTGGCCACGGTACTTGCGCATCCAGTCGCTATTGTACGGTTCGATATCCTCAGATGCATCCTTCGACACACCATCTAGCACAGCAGATTCTGAGCCAAGAAGCTCTTGGAAGAACTGTACATGGTCCTGGGAGAGTTTTGCAAAGTTGGAGTTTCTTTTGATATCGGGATACCTGGCAAATATGAATTGGATGCCGTTGAAAATGCGCGTAATCGGATTTCTTACGTCTCTGCTGTAAATTTGATAGTTTTTGCGGGTGCAGGTGCCCCTTGCAGGTCTCCCTTTGCATCCGGCTGATGAGGTTCTGACGTCGCTGCGGACATCCATCTAGATTGTATTACCGGTCTAAGAAATTTGTTACAAGGAGCAGAACGAGAAGAGAGCGCCGTCCGTCGCAACGAAGCGACGAAACGTGTAGAAGCTGCCATTGAAGAAGAGTCCTAACAATGCGAGGAGTGGGAAAGAAGAGTGGAGGCGAAAGGCAAATGCGACGACGAGATCGGCCTTTTCCGAGTAGATCACGTGATCGTGGAAAAGTCCGAGCAAGGGTGGCTCGAGCCATTGCTTGGCATTTCAGGTGGAAGCGACGACGCGGAAGCTCTCACAGCTCCACCTTGACCTCATTATCGCCGCAACAGCCCTCCCGCACCCTACCACTCCCCGCAACCTCCCTCACCCTACCCTCTCGACCCCGCAATTGAGTCGACAATATGGCTTCCGGCTATGACCGTGCTCTATCAGGTACAACCGCGCACTATTGTGGATTGTCAAGGCAAAGCTAACAGCTATCCTGTAACCAGTCTTCAGTCCCGATGGGCATGTTTTCCAGGTCGAGTATGCCCTGGAAGCTGTGAAGCGAGGTAGGCCGATCATTGCGGAGCTGGTAAAAGAGAAGCATGTCTAATACACCTCAGGTACATGCGCAGTAGCCGTCAAAGGCGGCGACATAGTGGTACTGGGCTGCGAGAAGCGCTCGGCGATGAAGCTTCAAGACACGCGGATCACGCCCTCTAAGATCTGTCTCGTCGACACCCACGTTGCCCTCGCGTTCGCCGGACTCAACGCCGATGCCCGCATTCTCGTCGACAAGGCCCGCCTGGAGGCCCAATCACATCGTCTTACGGTTGAGGACCCCGTGTCAATAGAGTACATCACAAAATACGTGGCAGGCGTGCAGCAGAGGTACACGCAGAGTGGAGGTGTCCGGCCGTTCGGCATCAGCACGCTGATCGTCGGCTTCGACCCGAACGACAAGACGCCGCGGTTGTACCAGACCGAGCCTTCTGGCATCTACTCGGCATGGTGCGTACTTGCGGTTTTTGAGACCTGTCATGGATGGTTGCTAATCAGGGTACAGGAAAGCGAACGCCATTGGCCGATCGAGCAAGACAGTCCGCGAGTTCCTCGAGCGCAATCACAAGGAAGACATGGATCGGGAGGAGACGATCAAGCTGACGGTCAAGTCGCTGCTGGAGGTGGTTCAGACGGGTGCGAAGAACATTGAGATTGCCGTCATGGCGCCAGGCAAATTGTTGGAGATGCTGCCGGTGGAAGACATTGAGAAGTACGTGGAGAGCATCAACACGGAGAAGCAGGAGGAGGCAGCGAACAGGCGGCCCGGTCGCGGCACGGGTTCTACAACGATCCCCACGCGGACTGCCGGCGAGGGCTCCGGATCATGAGTACAGACGACATGATGTGATAATGGATTGGCGCATAACAGCATCGGCGTCTAGTGGTAGACCTTGGGATCTGTACACCAGATGCAGCCGGCTAGTGCTCAATGAATGGCATATCTAGCAATCCCCCCCTTTCCCGCCAGCCGCGGAGCAGCTCTTTGCGTGCTCTGTTGGGCGTCACCTGCATCTTTTCATTTTTGCTCTTACCCATGGACCTTTGCCGCAGCTCATCCCAGGCGCTCCGCAGCATCCCTGACGTCGAATATTGGGCGCTCCTCCTCGGCGCGCGTACGCTCATCCTTCAGCATCCTGCGGTGTGTGTTAGTCCTGCCCCGCTTCCGGCTATCCGCGTTGTGTACCTTGAATCCTTTCTGACATCCTCACTCTCGAATTGCAGCGATGCCTTGGGCGTCTTTGCATCGAGCACGAAGTGGTTGTCGCAGTGGGGGCAGTACTCGTCACTGCAGCGCTTAGTATTCCTCCTTTGCTCAACAGCATGGCATGCCCGCACCTGTCCTCGAACTCGCGCGCATCCTTGCGGAAGCACTTTTTGCACTTTTTGCAGGCAAAGACCATCTCGAAGACCTGTTGCAGCTCGTGGTCGGAGTTTTCCTGGTGGCACTCGGCGCAGTCGTACCATTTGCGGCCTGGAGGCACTCGTCACTACATGTCTCTAGCCATCGTGTGTGCGGACAGCGAGCGACTTACAGCAGGGCGCGCGGATGGCGACTTGGGCGTTGAGGACGTGCTTGCTGCGGAGCGTGAGCGGAGGTCATGGCGGGGCACCTGAAGGGCCTGGGAGTGCGCGTGCGTACCACATTGTTTGCAACGTGACACTCGCAAGGCAAAGGCGTGGCGGCCGTCTGGGGCGTGTGAAGGTCAGGGAAGAGGCAGAGGGTTTACGCGTCCACAGTCGGTGCCTGGACAGGGGCACGTCGAGGTGTGCGGGGACGAGATGCAGGGCCCGCGTACGGTGACGGGCGCAGAAAGTGCCCCAGCAAGCCGGCGAAATGCGACGTCAGCCACACTTGGCCGCGAAAGACATCGATCCACCACGGCCGCATTCTTGCTCTGACACCATTCCCGTGCTGCGTCCAGACCAGTCACTGCCGCTCGCTCTCCATTCCACTGCCCTCCAACATCTGCGACTGGCGGAAGGCGCGTTTGCTGTCACGGTGCCCGACGTCTGAGACACTGAAACAACCCATTTGACCTTACTCTTCCCCTCCGCCGAATCGGTACCTGGCTGTTGAGCATTCTTAGGACCACGTCTGCCGGCACCACCATCGCTCGCCCGCTGCCGCCTCTGCGCGCACTGTATCCTTCGCTGCCGCCATTGTTCCGACCCTCGCTCCACCGTGGCTACCGACGTGCACCCTCCCACTGCACAAGGACCGCCCGGCAAAGGAAGCACACCTCTCATAAAACAACGGCCAGCGCTCAATGGGAACCGGTCCCCGGCCGTCGATGAGCATCTATAAAGCAGACCCTGGCGCTGGCTGACCACGACACCCACCATGGCGTCCCCTCCCGAGAAGAACACAGATGGCTCGTCCATAGTAAGTGGCAGATGTACATATTGCCGGAGCGGACCCTGACAGCAGAACAGAAACCCGTGTCTTCCCTACGCAGTCACTTCGAGAACATGCTGAATGCAAACAAAGCCCCTGCGCCTGCCACTCCGCGACAGGCCTCGCCCGCCGGCCGCCTGGCTTCAGATGAGAGGAGGACCGATGGGCGGATATCGCTGGACATACCCAGGGAGAATGGCGCACGCAGTTCAACACCGAACTTGTCCGACTGCACCAGCAACGGCTCCATCACTCCGCGGGGTAGAGTGATACGGACCCCCTGGAGCAATCCCAAGCCGCGGCCAATCTCCATGGTGGCCTTCTCCCCGCCTAGGTCGCCAACAAGGTCCCCGCCCCGCGTCACTGTCCAGTCCCCCAAGTCCCCCCCTAGGCCTTCGGATCCTCCCATACACTCGCCGCTCCCCTCTCGAAATATTCCTCATGCCTCCCTCGACTCTCCGTCTCCGGGTCTGCCCACCTCGAATGGCGCAAAGCCTTACAAGATCGCGAGCCGAGCTGGCACCCCAGTGCTGGAAACGAAACCGCTCTTTGCGGCCTCCTCCGTAGCCAGCTCCTCTGGCGATCCACGCAAAAGCGGTACTTTTGAACGCTCAATCGCTTCCGCCCCTCCCGTACCTCCGCCCATCAACCGCGCTGGAAAACCAAAGCTGATAAGCAAATCACATTCAGTAGAGCCAGGCGCGAGATCCTCTTTAGCGCCTGATCCCGACGCAGATGGACATTCCGGAGGTGTATCGCCATTTAGTACGCCTCCTAGCAGCAGCGGGGGAGAGCCTTCCCCGCCCTTCAGGTTCGGCCATACCAAGACAAAGAGCACCGTCGTGCGTGACGACTACTTTCCTCCTCCACCAATGCATCACTCTCTGGCCGAGAAGCTGCCGTCGTCGGATCCGCGGTCTACAGTTGGGAACCAAACCGTAAAAATTGCACCGCTAGCCAGACAGTCAACGATGCCAAGTGATCGGCCTGAAGACCGCCCTTCACTGCCCTTACGACGCGAAAGAGATAATGTGGACTTGAGGAAAAGCATGGTTATACAACGGCCTGTACCCCCAGAACCACCAGTCCGGAGATCAATGGACACATTTCGTCCGGCTGATTTGGTAGCCGAAACCAACAACAAATTCATGCCCCCACCAAGGAGAACACAAACATCAAGTGTCATACCCATGGCATCCACCAAATCTTTGGAGCCCCCAAAGCCACCCCCACCTCGAAACTCTGGGGAGTTCAAACGGCCCGTGCTTATACCCGCTCCGGCACCTGCTCCGGTCCCGCAGCCGTACGGCTATGACTCCGATGATACAGATACGGCAAATGAAAAGACAGGGCCTGCCCTTACCGACTACCCGGACTCATCGGAAGCTAATCGACGACCCCCCGTCTTCGAGAAAGGAACGTCATTGATACCGACAGGATACGAGACGAAGCTTTTCGCCATCTGTGGAGAATACATATGTACCACGGGATATGTGACAACCGTGTGGAATGTCTTGAACGGGAGGATGCTCATGAGCGTCAGCCATGGAGATACGGTCAAAGCGACGTCGGTAGCATTCCGCCCAGCAAAAGACGTAGAGGACGAGGGCAACCGGTTATGGCTAGGCATGAACACTGGCGAGATGCACGAAATCGACATACCTACACAAAGTGTGGTGGTTTCGAAAAGTAATGCCCACAAAGGAGCGCCAGTCGTGAAGATATTCCGCTACGCTTCCGAAATGTGGTCCCTGGACGATGATGGCATACTCCATATTTGGCCGCCAGACGAGACTGGCTCGCCAACGCTCCAACAGACGCCATGTACGTTCCGCCTACCGCGCGGCCACACATTCTCTCTTATATCGGGCTCCCAACTGTGGGTTGCGTTCACGAAAGACATTCGAGTGTATCATCGCACCAGCGACAACAATTACTTTCAGCAGATGACTCAGGGTGCCCTATCGCAGCTCAATGTGGGCGATGTGACATCAGGAGCCATTCTGAGCAGCCAACCTGATCGTATCTACTTTGGGCACACGGATGGCAAAGTGACCATCTACGCGAAGAAGAATTTTGACTGTCTAGGCATCGTCAACGTCAGCCTTTACAAGATTAGCTCGCTCGTCGGAGTCGGTGACTATCTGTGGGCGGGGTATAGCACTGGCATGATCTATGTTTACGACACAAGCTCGACGCCTTGGAAGGTCAAGAAAGACTGGAAAGCACACGACAAGAAGCCCATTGCGGGTATTCTTGCTGATCGAACTAGTATATGGAAGCTCGACCGGTTGCAGGTGGCGTCGCTTGGCACCGACAATCTGTTGCGCATATGGGATGGGATGCTGAAGGACGATTGGATAGGTATGCTGAAGTTTTTGTTTGATGCAGCCCAAGTTAACGTTCGCAGAATCCCAAATGCAGCAACGCGATGGCGACTATTGCGACTTCCGCGAGCTGTCAGCAAAGGTGATGACCTGGAATGCTGGCGCTGTCAAGCCAACTACGTTAAGAGCCAATGAACAGGATCAGAACTTTTTCCGGGAACTGTTGCAACCAGAAGATCCGCCAGACATCCTCGTATTCGGGTTTCAGGAGCTGGTGGATCTCGAGGACAAGAAGATTACGGCCAAGAGCTTCTTCAAGAAAAAGAAGAGCAAAGAAGCTTCTGAGCACGAACACATGTCGCATCAGTATCGTGCATGGCGCGACCATCTCATACGCGTCCTCGACGAACACAGTCCCAAGCAAAATTACATTCTCCTGCACACCGCGAATCTGGTCGGCTTGTTCACCTGTATCTTCGTCAAAGCGTCAGAACGCAGCAACATCCGCGATGTATGCGCAGCCGAAATCAAACTCGGCTTCAGCGGGCGTGTGGGAAACAAGGGTGCTTTGGTCGTTCGCTTTTTCGTGGATGATTCGTCTCTCTGCTTCATCAACTGCCATCTCGCTGCTGGACAGACACAGACCATGCATCGAAACAACGATGCCGCCGCGATTATGGAGTCCGCTCCGTTACCACGCAATCGCTCACCCGAGGATTGCGCTAACTTCTTCGTAGGAGGCGGAGACGGATCTATGATCCTAGACCATGAGATTTGTGTCTTGAATGGCGACCTCAACTACCGCATTGATTCCATGACGCGTGACTCGGTCATCAGCGCAGTCAAGCAAGGTAACCTGTCGAAATTGCTGGATCGCGACCAGCTGCTTCTCTCCCGCAAGCGGAATCCTGGACTGCGACTCCGAGCCTTCAATGAAGCACCAATCACCTTCGCTCCGACTTACAAGTACGATGTTGGCACCGACAATTACGATACATCGGAAAAGAAACGGTCACCGGCGTGGTGCGACCGATTGCTGTATCGTGGGATAGGCAAAATCAAGCAGACTGACTACAGGAGGCACGACTGTGTCAAGGTGTCGGACCATCGGCCGGTGAGCGGGAGGTTCAGGCTTCGGGTCAAAACCATCAACTCCAAAAGGCAAGCGTCAGCCAAGGACAAGGTTGAGGTGGAGTTTGAATCGGTAAAGAGGAGGATAGCGGGCGATATTAAGTGAGTGGAGTGACGCCGTGTAAAGCTTGAATGACTTTCGCTAATGATACTAGGTTCGACTACTTGATCAACGTATTCGGGCTATCGAGGAAAGAGGCGCAACGGTTGCTAGTGGATGCGTGAGAGCTATGATACCATTTTATTACCCTGCGTCTAAGTGTACCGGGGGGGTGGACCGAGCGTACGCGCTATTGCATCAGCGGGTCATCCATTTTGAGGTTCCGTGGAGTAGCGTCCCAGCGGTTGCTGATCGTGTACCGCTTGAGAATGTAAGGACAATTGGACGCGACGTTTGTGAGGTGTGAGCGCGAATCATGGTGACGTCAACCACGCGTATCACTGAATACACCCATCCGCATTAAAACTGCATCACAACCGCGCAGCACCAAATCACAAGCAACTCCCACCAAACCACTCAAAAAGTACTTTATGTCCTCAATTGTTCTCCGTCGGTTTCCGCTAACGTGCACCCCGTCAGCACTTCCCCGCGCTCGGATCATTACCTCGTACTTACAACCCACGCGACTCTTCAAGCCAACCCTCGTCACCATGGACAACAAACAAGCTCGCGGCGAGTCCACCACGGGATCATCAGAATGGAAGCAGCGCCCGCCGTACCGCGTTCACGAGAAGAACAGCGACTTTGACGTGAAGTACGAGGCCAATTGCCATTGTGGCAAGGTCCAGTTCCAGTTGAGCAGAAAGGAGCCGCTGGACAGCAAGCTGTGCCATTGCACAACGTGTCAGACACAGCACGGTATTACCCCCATTCCCTCGTTGTACATTTGAGCCCAGCTAATTACCCCCAGCCGCCCCTTTCCAATGGGCCGCCATCTTCCACAAGGAAGACATCAACTTCACAAACGGCCACCACGACCTCGAGTGGTACGACCCGACGGACAAATCGATCGAACACAAGCTACCCTGCAAAGTGCGCTGCTCCTTCTGCCACTCGCCCATCATGGACGAGGGCCGCAACATGATCCTGCTGTTCCCCTCGCTCATCCACCTCAAGACCGACGAGCACAAGGCGTTTTTCAAGCCGCGGTGCCACATGTTCTACGGCCAGCGCGTCATGGACATTCCGGATGGACTGCCCAAGTGGAGTGGCATCAACGATAGTAGCGATTTGATTGAGGATAGTCCGCCTGAGAAGGTTAAGGAGTTAGAGAGGAAGAGGGCGGAGGAGAAGGCGAAGAAGGCTGAGAAGGGTGAGAAGGAGTAGATGGGTATGGGAAGAGTAGTTACGCAGGCATACTGCGGTGTTGGAATTGCATGGAATGGATATGCATGGCAGAGGAGTTGGTTGTCCCTGCCAAGGATGGTTGACGGGCGTTCCAAAGGCCATCACTCTGGCCGCGGGGATACGATTACATGAGTCTCAGTCGAGGACGTGCTTGTTCTGCGTTATTTGGGCACGCCGCACGGCTGGACTTTGGGCAAATGTGTTTAAGGTACCCAAAAAGATATTACAACAATATAAATTAGAGGCAGATTCCACTGCCGAAACACATCAAAAGACACAGATTCCATCAATCTCCCCATCACCCTCCATCTACGTCTCCCAACACGCTCACAGCTCCCCGTCTACATCATACTCGCGACAAACCACCCATCCAACTCCTCCCTCTCCATGTCAGTCCAATACCCATTAAACGAAGCTTCCTTATATTGAAAAATTACCCTAGCCTCCACCTGCCTCAACCCCCCTTGACAGTCATAGAACCTGATCCTCGAGTCCCGCTCGCATGCCCTCATCTCTTTGCTCGGCGGCGCGATGTGCTGCCCCAGAAACGCTTTGTACTGTGTGTTGTAGAGTTGCAAGGCGCGAAAGCATGCTCGGAGCTGCTCTCTGCTGACTGGCTGGCCGACTGCCGGCATGCCTTCTGTAAGATAGCGGGTTATATCGGCTGACAGCATGTTGAAGGCAATTACTGCGGCGTGGGTTTGCGTGTGGATGTTTGAGGTTGGGGAGGAGATGTTTAGGAGTATATCTAGGGGTTGAGCGAGGCTAGAGGGCATTGCGATTCGGGTTAAGGGGTTTACGTGATTGCTGGGCTAGTCGTGTGAGGTGGTGCTTTGGATGTAGGCTGTTTTGAAGGCTTGGAGTTGCTCGTTTTGCAGGGTGTTGGAGGAGGGCGGTGAGGGCATTGTGAGCCAGCCTTTTTATAGCCTGGTGTGGAGTCATATCGTGGTTTTGGTGGTGTTCGTGTTTGGACCTGGTGCTGCTCATAGGGCTATCATCGATGAATTTGTCACTATGTGTGCGTCACTGCTCGCGCTCGACGCATATGCCAGACTCATACATTAGACTCTCGCCAAAACGAAGGCAGTACACTAACATCTTCCTCCTCGGCCCGTAGATCCTATTATCTCAACATTTCCCCCAAATTCATCCCACAAGGGCGATCTTAAGCGACTTCAAATACTCCACAATCTTCCCCCCAATCTTATAATCCCTCTCCATATCAACACCGCACTCCCCCACCAAAGCCTCCTCCGTCTCCCGCTCCTCACTCTCCTTAAAAATCCCAACCTTCTTCATTTCCGTGAAATGCTCCTGCAGTCCCGCTTCTAAACACTCCATTGCCCGCTGGCAGAGCTTCAACTTCCTCCTCGTGAAGCCGTTGGTGATGATTTCCGCGTTGATGTCTTTTAAACCGTGATGGAATACCAAAGCTTTGACTTCGTTGATGAGAGTGTTGAAATCCATGAGGATGTCCTCGCGAGCGGTCTTTTGGTGTTGCGCATCTTTGAGCTTGGAGTAGGCGGTGATGTTGGATTTGAGGTTGCGGGAGATGCCGATGACGAATTGAGAGACGTATCGAATGGCGGTGACGGCTTGATCGGCGCGTAAATCTAGGGGAGTTTCTTCGGTGGGGAGTTCGGTGTAAGCTGGTGGTAGGTCGATGGGGTTTGAGTTCATGGTTGAGTTTGAGGCGGTTTTGATTGGTCTGTGCCGGGTGTACAGGTTATCTAGTGATTGTTTTTTGGTTTAGTGAGTTGAAGAGAAGGGTGGGTAGACTTCAACTAATGTAATGTACGATACTGTGGCCTGTAGCGACGAGGTTATAACGTAGATGCGCTGTTCATTGTGCGTTAATGCTGTGTGAAAACAAAGCGCAACGTGGAAGAACAAAGCTGTTCATTGTGTGAGGAAATTGTGCGAAGACAAAGCGCAACGTGGTAGAGCAAAACGTAGAAGTTTTAACATAGTAGCATGTTGAAAGATGGCAGGTGTTGCAGCTGCACTTTCCACTGAGTACGTCACACTGCGGTCGGGTTCCTGCCTTTTGACACTTTCACAAGAATGAACATACTCGCAGCATTCCGGGGCGCAATATAGTTACCAGACATGATCATACCAAAACCATTTCTCAAACCTTACGCAATTCTTGTTTCCTTCTACTTTACTCAGATTTGCTCGAAGGAGTCCCATTGGCCCTCTTCTAGCTTTCGTTTGTCGTTCCGACAGCGCAGATCTGCAACTTGGTCGTTTGATTTCCCACTTAAGACAAATGCCACGACGTTTCCCCCTGGTACCAATCCCATCCCCGTTTGCTGACGCCAAATTCAGCAAATTCTCAACTCCGCACATTCTCCTTTTACCAGCCTTATAATAGTGATCAACACAAGAAGCATTCCATGTATAGACCATGTCAGACTACAACAGGAAGAAATCAATACTTCTTGTCGCCACAGAACTTCAGACACGGCACCTTGAATAAGTTGTAAGTGTAATATTATCTAAGATATGATACAGCTTAAGTAACGTACTGTCTTAAATAAACTCGTTAATAGCAGATGTGATTAATAGCCAAACTCATGCGAGGGTCGACTGCCCACTACAAGCCAAATTTTGCGTTCATGTAAGCTTCCGAACACTACCAAAAACGACTGCGTTCCCGATGCTAGCACCTCAAAATACATTCGCAAAATTTTAAGATCTCCTTAAAAGGTTGTGAAATGTTGGGGTATCTTATAATCATTTCCTAGCTTGACGCCACACTCCTGAATCAATACTGAAAGGTTTCTGTCTCTTCCGTCGACAACACCTGCGACTTCTCATATCTCGCAAATAAGTCCTGCAGTCGTTCCTTAATACCATGTGTCCTGCGCTACCAACACTATAGCAATTCTCTCGGCCTACTTTCCACTACTGATTCGGCATCGAACTGCTTCGAAGTACCGTGTTCGAAGTAATGAGATCTTGCTAAGACCCGCTACTTATTGGTTGGATTGCTTTTATTGAAGGCTCCTTGTCTAGTGATGCGGTTCGGATACTCTCTTCAGTGGGTATCAATATTGTTGGCGAAAGTGTCTTGTCGTTGCGTATTATTTGGTTCGATGCCGATAGATAATCCCGAAGAGCTGTGCGGGGCGCGTGATTGCTAATGCTATCGCTATTGGCTTTTACACTCTAGAAAGAGGACGATGATGGTATCGTTAAAACAGGTGAATAGAGACTGCGGAACATTGCTCATTGAAGCGCACGCGGCTTCCCCTATTCAGTGTCTATAATCCTAGGTCTGCACCACGCCATATTGAAGCTCTGCAGATACTCACAGTCTAGCCATATCTACTGAAAGATGGAATTGAAAGGTACGCGGCTCATGTAAACCGAAGAATAACTTGTAACGTGCCGCTTTCACTCCGCGGTTACTTCACGCTCTACTGAGAACTAGAATATAAATGCGGCTTCCACACCGTATCATGCCTCCTACATCTCTCCAACCAACCTTCCCTCGCGAAACCTGACATAGTGACTGCACCGATATCCCACTGAAAACTGTCCATAATAGGCACTGCCCTACACTATAACATGTCCACAACTATCGACCCCCAAGACAACGACATAGCCCAAAGAATAGCCATACTCGACCAACTCCTGAAGAGAATGACCGACCTATTCAACGAAGCATTGCATCTTCAGCGCCGATTAGAATTGGCCGAACTCACCACCATGGAGCGCGCGACGGCCAGCACGACCCTGAAGTCGAAGGTCGAGGATATTGAGGAGAAAATTACCGAATTTCGGGAAGTCAGTCAAGAAATTAGTTTACTTGATATTGTTCATGTGTATATGGAGGCTGGGTGGACATGGTACGAGGCACTGGATGAGGCGAGAGGGCAGACGGAAGGGTGGGGAAATGCAATGAATAAGGCGGAGGAGGAGGTTGCGGAAATGCGTCAAGGTCTTTTGTAAATTTCTAGGGCAAAGATGTAACGTGGCTGTGTGGCTTTATCGTTGTATTCGAAAATTAATGCTCGCTTCGTGGACACTTAAACAGAGATGTGACTGAAACATTCAGTCGATCACCTCCATCGTATTTCCCAGATTGTCCCCTTTCAAGTTGATGCTCACAAGTTACGACGTCCGAATATGACCACGCGCCACGCGCCACGCACAATACTTTCTAACGTCGTCTCCTAGACCATGCGTAGGGGTTCCTCTCTCGCTCGCGGACCCCACCATTCTCTCGCTCTAGCTGTTCACCACCTAGCTGTACTGATCGGATATAATCCTCAAAGCTCGTCCCTCGACCTACAACCTCGCTTGCTCCTTGCAACAGATTATGTCTCTCTTGTTCCTCCATCTTGGGACCGGGTTGCTGCGAACGAGGATTCAACGGCCCGTACGGGTTGGCATTCCGCGGCTCCCCTCGCTGACTCGAATCGTCACCTCTAGGAACACGATCGAATTGTTCTGGCTGTTGACGTGATTTTTGCGGGTGTGGACTGCGCACTTGTGGTCGCTTGTACGGGTGTTGAAGCGAACTTCGGTGGTATGGTCGGGGCATTCGGTCTGGAGCGGGGTTATCTGAGGGGGAGCGAGAATATTGCGGACTATATGGAGGTGAGTGCGAACGCGATGGATCGTATGGGGGAGTGTGAGGGTATTGCGGCCCGTGGAATGATGACGCAGGGCTTTGCGCATCATATGGGATTGGGTAAGAATTCTGTGGTCCAGGGAACAATGGCTCAAGACTCTGGAACGGTGGCGAAGGGTCCTGCGGACGATATGAAGGCGGATGAGGGTGCCGAGGGCTAGATGGAGCTGTTTGAGGGCTTCGAGGTTCGCCTGCTTGACCTGAGGGCAGGCGATTCGCCTCTTGAGCCTTGCTCATCTCCCGCGCGTATGTTTCCATGCCTCGTCGATATTGGTCAATACCCAGCTCGTACTTCCGCAAACCCCGTTCAAATTGTCTCATGACATTCTCGTGTCCAGGTGAGCCCGCGGGCTGACTGTTTTCAGATTGCTGCATGCCCTGGCGGAGTGCTTCTATGCCTTCTTCGAATCCTCGCAAACCTTCGTCCATAATTCCGTTAAATTTGCGGTTGCGTTAGTAAAGTTGAGTGTAGTCAGTGTGTTATGGGGAGCTGGTCGTTCGTTTGCTGGGAGTGTGTCCGTGGGAGAAGCTTTGGATTCGAATATGCTACTGGAACTGGGAAAGGTAGCGATGAAGCTCGGAAACGAAAGTGAGCGGATGATATGTGTGGTGTGTATAAGCTTCCCAATGTTAATGCGACGCAGTGAAGAATGTATTATGGTCTATAGGAAGGTGCTATTTTTCAAGCACTCGCGTAACCCCCTTTCCGCTAGTCGGTCAGTCAAACGCCGGTAAGAAGGTTCTAGGCTTGTTGCGGGACGGAAAGGGCGACCGTTGATTGAGTACTACTGTCACTTTTTCTTTCAGCATAGCTCAAAAGAAGGAAATGACAATCATAAGGCACTCTTCACTACATCTAACGTTTAACAAGAGTGAAGACAGCCAAATGTTCTCGACAAGAACGCACCAACAATTGTTTCACCTTGGTGACTCGCTCCCAAGAAAGGAGCCCTTAATGGAAATACTACTTCATACCGTACGGCCGCTTCCTACTCATCAAGCACCTCTACCACTCGATCGCCCCCTTGACTTGCATTGCTCCCTAGATAGTCGACTTGCGCATTGATCGATGTTCGTGGATGCGGTAGACTGTGACCTGTTCCAAGCCCAACATTGACGTTGACGCTGATGCCCCTAGTAGCTTGCGCTAGCTGAGCGGTCAATTGGGCCTGTATCTCAGCCGCCCTCGATCTCTCCGCCGTCCAAGCTGCCGAATCATTCCCTAGCGCTTTGGCTATTTCCTCGAGCTTCCTGCCGGTTTCTTGGAGGGTTCTTCCGTGCTCGGCTAGTTCGGTGGCGTGATTCAGGAGGTTCGCAGGATCGGACATATTGGGGGCGTATCGTTGATAGGAAGTGGCTCTCGTAATAAAGTTGCGATGGCGTTGATGAAGCGATGGGATGACTTCGGGTGCGGTGGGGCTTGGAGTAAGGTGTGTCTGAGATGTAGCCGATTTCTGGGACGATGTCAGGTGGTGGAAAATTAAGTAGAATCAAAATATGGATATAGACACTGGTGCTGCGATTGCGTATTGCAAAATGGCTGTCACGGCTGCATGTGAATTGTTGCTGTGAAGAGATGCGTTCATTCAGTGACGATGGCTCGCGGTCTTGTGAATGTTGTTAGGATCAAACGATGATACAAGTGCCTTAATATTATACTACTACACGCCGAGTACCTGGGATAGGTCTAGTACGATAAGTGAATTTCTCAGGGTGCATAGTGACTGCTATGTCGTCGACAGGGGCGACTGGGGTTCGTGCATCGTCCACGTCGGCCTGAAGTGTACACTAACCAGAAAAGTTTAGGGTCCCTCACAGCGCATTTTGTGGCAACTAGAGCGATGTAAATGTCTCTTGTGTCGAAATACAGTATATCCAAGTAGTGTGAATGACGAGGGCTGGTTTAATGGCCGACTTTGACAGCTTCGCATAGCCGTACACAACGCACTATCATGCGCGTGAATCGTCCTGCATCTTCCGCACCTTGGACACTATCTCCTCTTTAGTCCAGTCTCCTTCTAGACCCTCGATCAACAGATCCTGCTCGCTTTCAGGCGCCATGCCAGCGGATTCCGGAACCCGCCGATTCAAGTTCGTCGGAAATGGGTATCCCTCAGCAACGTTTCCCACGAAAGCCCGCACTTCGTCACTCAGATTGTGCTTTTTGTACACAGTCCTCAATCGGTCCCAAGTCCTCTCTATGAGCGGCAATGTCTCAATCGTCTCCATCGGTTTGCCGAATGCGGAAGAAATCTGCAGCAGGTTTGCCGATCGCATGATGGAAGCGGAATCGTTCTGGCCGGCAGCATGGAACAGTGCAGGATTGAAGAAAAGTCCGTCTCCATGCTGTAGTGGAACAGAAACGTACGTCTCGAGGAAGTAGTTCTGGAATTCCGGAATGCGGTATGCCATGTAGCCCTCCTCGAACTTCTGGCTGAAAGGGAGCAATCTCGTCGGTCCGCTTTCGAGAGGCATGTCTGAGTGCGCGACAGCACCCTGCAGTGTCAAGAATTGCGAAGCAACTTGCAATGCTTTTGGGAACTTCGCACACGATTCGTTGTCTTGAAATCCAATGTGGTAATCCCGGTGAGAGATTTGCGCCTTTGCACCGGGCTTGACGATGTTGACTTGTGCGGTGAGACGATGATGAGGGCCTAGCCACGCAGATGATATGAGTGGAAGCCACGGGTTTGAATAATATTCGAGGAACGAGTCTGGATCCTGGAGGCAGTGTTTCGAGAACGAGTTCCAAATCCTATCGTTGGCGCCCGACCCAGCAAAGTGGTCGCCTCGCTTACCCGCGAGCTTCGTCTCTTGTGCGATGATGTTGGCGTAAACATCGCTGACCCTCTCCAAAAGTGCTTTGTCTTTATAGAGTCCTTTTGTAGCAAATACTCCTGGCCCCGAGAGGAGGATATCGTACCATTCGTCTTGAAGAGCGGAATGCTGCTCGGAAGTGAGTGAAGAGAACGCTGGAAGATCGTAGATGGGTACATTCGAAATGGTCGATGTCGCTAGGGGGTAATGAGCTGGCTCGAAATCCGTAGTAAGCTTTCTGAACGCTTCTAGAGAAGGTGGCTTATTGATAGAGAATAGGCGAGGATTGATGTGCGTTTGTCGGGCCATATCCACGCGCTGGATGACTGGCAACATATCGCTAGTCGTACTGCCCATCGTGACGAGAAACAGTGTTTCTATCAGAACTGGAGAGACGCAATATAAGTACAGCTCTAAGTCGCGCTAGGTTGTGGTAAGACGATGGAATTCTCTCCGCTCCTAATCCATGTTGCTAGTGCCAGAGCGGGGCAATTTCCCCCGCAACTTCGTAGACGCTGACCCACATCCAGTCCTCCACTTGTTCACACACGTCGAAACGTCATGCAGTCTGATGGTAGCTCGACTACCACCTGCTTCGGCTGAAGATGATAAAGAATGGTATCCCATCCGTCCAATCATGAGGCAGGAGTATCTCGGAGTTTGGCGTTTCAGCCCATCCTGCTGAACATGATTTTTTCCACATTCGTGGAAGGCTCAACCATCGTAATTAGATGATTGAATCCTGCGCGTACCAGGGGTTATTGAGTAATCGCGCACTGAACTTCTAGCTGGAGCTTGATGATCATGTGTGGAAGCTTGCGGTACAAGCGTCTTGAAGTTAAAAGTTTGAAGCGGAGGCGCCCAACGAATAGTCGCCCTATAGTGAGAGGTCTGGGGGTGCAAAGATGAAGATGATAAAAAGTGGCATTTCAAGGTCGTTTCGAGTGTGACATGGCTTCTCAGCGAACCGTATGTATCTTCACCAGCCGATTTATTCCCTTCTTGTCCTCGCCAACCACAGCATCACCAGGCAATTCAACCGGCGGAACATATGTGCTATTCCTGCCCATTTCCGCCGCCGCCTCGTGACCCCACAGCTCCGTCCGCACGGGCCTCCCTCTCGTCAATGGTTTTTCCGAATCCCTAAGTCTTGTATTTGCAGCAGCTTCTTGTCGCATATGTTCGATCGATAGCTCGTAAGACGGAGGTGGTGGGAGTGGCTTCATGTTGCGCCGGTGATTGCGACGGAGGCAGAAAAGAGCAACGCCGAAGACGATGGCGATTACTGCGACGCCAGCTACAATACCTCCAATAATAACGCCCGTGTAGTTAGGGTTTGGAGCTGATGTTGGGTTTGGGCTTGGCGACGTGAACGCAGACGTGAGCGTGGGCGAAGGGGGGGAAGAAGATGACGTTTTTAAAGAGGGTGTTGGTGTTGATGTCGGGAGGATGATGGATGAGGAGCTTGGTCGGCGGCAACCATCCACGCTATAGTACACCCAAGAAGAGTTGTAGCATGTCGCGAACTCGGCAACAATGGCCAAAGACGACGAGCATTTTAGTTCGCTCTCATCTGGCCCATATAGTGTAACTGTGAAAATCGATTAGCTGTTGAACAAGTCTCTCATGCAATTTGCCACCTACCAGCGCATCCCGGATCCAGCCTAGCTATTTGAAAACCTTGCAGATCGCCAATGATATTGGTCGGCGTACATACGCCATCGGGGTAGCCGTTGACAACATCCAGGTTACCGAAAGATTTCTTGCAGGTCGCGTCCGTGTACGTCGTGATAGCTGAACTAGTAACAACCGCAAGCAGCGAAAAGAAGGCAACGACTGTGTAGCAAGCGGGTGGCAACATGTTGACTAATGAGTGGACGCTGGATGGCCTCAGCAGGCTTCCTGAGAGGGAAGGTGTTAAAGAGAGTGAAGATGCCGCAAGAGGTGGGTGATAGAAGGTACGGGGGAAACGAGCCATTTGTAAGAAGTCCGGATGATTAGCATGATGGTGGTCTCCTAGACGGCCGTAATCTGGCATGCGTAGATTGTGCAATGAGGCGTTGGAGAGCTGACTCCGAGTCCTTGGCTGGGTTCAACATTCAGCCCAAGGGGTTGTCATGCTTTTATCTGATGCCTCCATTAGTTGGGTGCAACGATCTGCGTCTCATGGGGCGATGATACGAGTGATATGCTGGAATAAACAACGACAGCCCGTCAATTGTGTATATATATCGTGGTAGGCTACTACCACTGATAGCAATAACGGTACTCATCTTCTCTCACTTTCAGAGTGCTGCGAAACTTGCTATTCAGCTTCTCACTCGGCAAGCCGTCACCGGTGGTCCTCTCCACGTTTTTCTCCGCCTCCGGAAGCCGCCCAACCCAGCGCAAACCCTTGTCGCACGACTCAAAACACGTTGCCCTCACCAGGCTGGGACGATGAGTGGCTCCGAAGCGGGAGAGGAAATGATATCGGAGTGATGCTGACGGTTTCGAGTTGCTTAGGAAGCCGGCAGTGGTCCAAGCGCACCAATCAACAAGCGCGATAACGCAAAGCCAGGACCTCAAATCCGCACCATATAGAATTACAGAGCGTGTCGCCGGACTCCGTTGGTAACACGCTTTGGGGGCTCGACTATTTGATCGCATTTTATGAGATGGTACCTGTGACCGGATATTAGACCATGGAGTGCGCGCGTCGGCGTCGGTGGGTGAAGGGTACTTCACGAGAAGCCACGAAGTAGCTCGAGTAGGAAGCACACTGTAGAATGATTACGTGACTACAATATTTGCACTATCACGAACACCGACGAATACCTAGAACTTTTTCGAACCCAGGTCTAATCACTTGCCATTACCGTCTTTCACTCCCACTCGCATACGTCCAACAGCGTCCACCTCTACCCTTTTCCACGTTGCACTATTTCTCCACGGCCCACCCATGATATCGACGCTTGCACGGCTCATTGTCCTCGTCGCAGCAGTTGTTACTGCACCACTCTTGCCTCAAGATTCTCGGAATCTCCGCATCGGGAAGTCTCGGTGGGCAGGGGCCCTCAGTGTGGCCACTATACATACCATTAGCACATTAAATTGAAAAGTAATACAGAATACACTTACGCAGTCATGGACATGATCCTGCACTTCTTGCGGCCGTCGGGATACTCGCCGATGATGTGAGGCGGCCTCTCCCAGGGCCAGAGGGAATCGCGTTCGGCGATGCGCATGGCGTCCGCGATGGTACTGGGCGTGGCTGGGACATCAGCTGCGGTCATGGCGGTGGTAGCGGTGATGGGGACGGCGAGCGCGGAGGTGAGCGCAGGAAGAAGCGCAGTGAATGCAGTGGCGAACTTCATATTTTCGGGATTGGTTGGTCGTTTGACTTTGGCGATTTGAGTGGCGGGGGATAGTTGCGTAAGTGGGAGATGGTGCGGATGCGGAGCTTTTATATAACGCCGATCGAAAATCGAGTTTTTCGCATTATCTGTTATGTTGGATCCATGGGATGACGGCCCATGGTTAGCATCGTGTCCAATCTTGGGACGGCATCAACGCCTTGGGACCCTAATCGTAGGAAAAGGACGTCGAAGCAACTGGAGCCCGCCCCCATCACGACCTCAAAGAAGGAACCTGCCTTGTTCGCCGAATCAGAAACTTATGAATTCGCAAAGTGTACATACAGTACACCACCGCATTGACAACTAGAGCGAACGATTCAAACACTCGGGGTGAGAAGGAGGGAGGACGAACATCGTTGGGACACCCGTGGGGCGCTGTCACCAACGTGGCCGCATTGAACCCCGAGCCACTTTGTCGGCGCTGACCTTTCGACTCAACAGTCCCAACCCGCCTCATTCGTCTCTCGTTCAACAGGTGCTGTGCAACCCCGAAATCGTGACATTGGAAACTCCAAACATCGGCATATCTGCGTACTGCTGCAAAGCAGTTGTGGCTTGGAATAGTAAATGGGTATCTTATTTTTCTGCGCGACTCGTCTCATCACCCTCATTGTACTGCTCCTCCTTCTGTGCCCTTATTCTGTTCGGCTCCATAAGCTGCCTGCATTCTCCGCGCATGTGCTGCTCTTCGACGTGCCTGCGCTGTCAGCGGTTGCGATGATGTCGCTGGTGCAGGCGGCGGCGATGTCACTGGTTCAGCAGACTTCGACTGGACTGCTGGGACGGTCGGCTTCGCAGATCTCGGGTAGCCTTGCTCAGTAGAAATGACCTCCGTCGATTGAATGGCCACGGACGTAGGCTCCTTAACCTGTGCAGTAGGCAGCGCTACTGCGGCAGGCTTACTAACATTGTTGACCGCAGCTTCAGCTGACTTAATTGAAGCGGAAGCTCGATGCTTTGATGCTGGGTCTTCCGGGGTCGCAGAATCCGTGCCTTGTTTCGTAGTCGTCATTGGCCGCAGTGCAGCTTCCTCTCCAGCAATGGGATCTTGGGTAACTCTCACCGCACTCAAGACAATTGCTTTGTTGTCCTTGTTTTGGGGTAATTGAGCGTTCTGTACTATCATCTGTGGTATAACAGGTTCGGAGGCGTTGGATGTGCCAGCGCGTGCAGCGACATGGGGCACTGGGGGAGGTGCGCGCAGAGGCGGACGGTAAGCTATATATTTGTGCGTAGACTGCGAAGCTGGCGTCGTGCTTACGGCAGTAGGGGAAGACCCTGTTAGTGGTGGAACCACGGCATTTCCAAATCCATTCGCCATGCCCGGGTAACTCGTAGGCGAGTGTGTTGACACCGGCGACGAAGTAATCGAGGTTGAAGGCGTGGATGAGATCACCGAGGTCGGCGAGTCGTTGATCCGGTAGCTATCTTGCGCTGAATTCGGCAGTACCCAATTTGACAAGTCGTCCATGAGAGATGTTTGGCCGATCAAGGAAGGCAGCTCCGAGGGAGCAGAATAGTGTTTCATCGGGGCTTTCCTCACATTCACGGCTTTGGGTTTGTGTCGCATCGTCTTGAGAGGGACTGTGGCGGCTTGCGTGACGGCGACGGATGCGTTGGAGTCGTAGCGCTCCAATGGTTTCTCATTAAGAGTTGGTAGGGATCGGGCTTGATCGAAGGATGCACGCGGTCTAGTTGCTGAAGAAGATGGGATTGGAGCTTGATCAGAGTAAGCCTGTGGACGAGATTGCCCGAGAGGTGCCCTGGACCTCTCCTGGGTAGATGATGCTGGAGGTCGCACTTGGTCGAACGATCTTCGAGCGGGCAAAGAATTGGACGGTGCTTGTGTTGAGGAATCCAGACTTGTTTGCGTCGGGATTGGTTTGAAGACTGCGTCTGGTACGCTCGTTTGCGAAGAAATTTGAGTTGAAGGGCCGTCGAGACGCACCGCATCCATCGATAACGATCGTGGCTTCGGGGGCGAGGCATACAGGTCCAAATTATCAGGTTGGGGTAGATCATCAGGCGTACTTCCGGGTAGCTCGACAGGCTCAGTATTAGTCGACTTCTCTGAGGAGTTGTTAATCGAAGTGTAGTATATTCACGATACGTTGATTGCTTACCAAGAGATTTATCGTTCCTCGCCTCCGAGACTACGATACTGGGCATTGACAAGTTTCGCTGACTCGACCGCCACTTCTGTCTCGAATGCGGACTTCTGAAGATATCTCGTGCATCCTCTGGTATCCATGGCCGTGTTGGCGCCTCATAAATAGGATCTTGCCCGTTGAAGGCGACGTTCATCTCCGCAGTCAACATGACATGAACAGCAGTCATGAGGCTTTGATGGCAAACGGTGAGATTTTGCTGCTTGCTAATAAGTTTCTTGTGATGTGATAGAACCCATTCGAATTTACGCCTTAGGCCGACTGATCCGCCATCATCTCCGAACACGCGCACAGTCTCCATGTAGATGCCAATGTCGTTCAGGGCTCGCTGAATGTCTAGCAAGATAGTATCAACGTAAGTCTTCTTGTCAGGCCATGAATCAAAGTAGTCGGTCACCGCTTGCGACTTGTATAGTCGCGACGCTTCAGTCACATCTTGGCGCACACGCTGGAGGAGGTTGATGAAAACTTCGCTATTAGACGAGACTTTCTCGTGCGACGAGGCGTAGTCGGCGAAATCGAAAACGGTCGATAGCGACGAGAAGACTTTGGTCACATCTTCAGTGGACTTCCGGGACAGTGCGAGAGATGTGCGGCTTGGTGTGCGGCCGGTGTTGAGATTCTTGTCTTTGTCCTGCAGTGCAGTCTTTCTTTCGAAGTACTTTTGCTTCATGGTTCGCGCTTCCGTGCGAGTCGATGCCGCTTCGTGGTTGACATGCGAGCTATGCGGTAGGTACAAGCCCGCCCCGGGAATCATAATGCCAGATGTCGATAATATCCAGAGAAGTTGCTATGTGGAGGAGAACTTTCCTTGCTCAGGCAGCGAACAGTTGATGAAGAGCAAGTAAAGATGAGACATGCGAACGGGACCGCACGTGGTCCTCGGGTTTCAACACCCAATCAACAACCTGGTGGGTGCCGTTAGAGTAGGCGCAGACGACCTGAAGATGATGCTCGTAACGCTTAGTGCAGTGCTCAAAAAGCGGACGGAATTATCACTGGGCCCAATGAACTGTGGCGGACGGGGCAGAGGGAGGCTATGGTCAAGGTTTGGGTGGAACAGAGCGTGAGATGAATCGACATGTAACCTGCAGGAGAATGGCGTGGTGCAATTAAAGCAAGGATTATCTGCGCAGCATGCTGGCACCCGCGACCTGCACGCAGCAATGTATTGTGGCCACATGAAGATAAGATGCACCGTATCAAGATGCAGACGGCTGTGCCAAAACTCCCTATCAAGCGAGGCTGACGTCGCATCCTTCCCGAGGGCTTATTCCGAGACCCGAGGGCTGTGTTTGAGCCCCCAAACCACGGCAAGATAAGGCTGACCAACGACAGGCGCAGAAAAAGGAGCCTAACGAAAGAAGCAAACAATCAATTGTATTGGGACTTTATCATTCATCCAGCCGACGGACAACAGCCTCGTTAAAAGGCCGCGGGGGCTTGATGGGCTCGCCGTTTTCGTCTTTTACCTGCAGGAGGGCTGGAAATACGCACAAGCTGCCAGACTTGACGTCCTGCGCATCCTGCCAATCGAACACCCACACGGTAGGCTGCGAGAAGAGTGTGAACGCGAATGAAGCAGACCGCTTCAGGATCTCCTCCAAGTTCCGGCTTCGCTGCCCATCATCCACGCGCGAGTCGCTGTACGGACGGAGAACGTTGTTGAGTCGATCTGCCGCCAGCTGTAGATTATGGAGTCGGCCGTCCGTTGCAGAAAATGGATTGCGAACATATGCTGATTGCATGAGTTCCGCGGTGATAGCCCGCCATTTTGCGAAGTACGCCGCATGAACTTCTCCGAGATTAGCAATAGTTTGAGAAGAATGCCACAAGTACTCACCTCGCGAGCCACTGTCTACTAGGGTCATAGCCTGGAAACACTGCGCGACTTCCGGTGGTAGAAAAGTCGAATGTGGTGGGCTGTCAAGCTGCATTCGTGAAATGACGATCCAGGCGATGCAGAATCTGAGCGCAATCTCCCTTGTTACCGAATTACCTAGCAGCGTACTCAAAGTCCCAACAGATACTGGCATATCGTTTCCGAGTGCTTGAAGGTCGTCGTAGTCGATCAAGACTGGACTGACGCGATCGGCGTGGTAGTAGCTCTGGACGTGGTTCTTGATCAGGTTGCTAATCTTCGAGATCTCCCCAGAGATGGCTTTGTCTTCCAAAGGCAGTGGTAGTCCGTTCTCCAGAGCTGCAGCAACTGGGATTCCGCTCTCTACAGACATGGTCTTGGACGTGGGTCCCTTCTCGCGGTGGATCAAGGCCATCGAGCTTGCTTCCGAGTCGCGCACGCTAGACCGTCTTTTCCTTCTGAAGAGCAAACAAGCGACGAGTCCGGCGATCAGTGCGCCAGCAAGGAGGCACCCAATGGCGACACCTGCGACTGCGCCGGTTCCAAGACCATTATTGGGACTGGGAGTTGATGTTGATGTATTGGTAGGAGCACTAGAAGCAGAAGGTGCGGTCTGGGAGGACCCTGCGGAATTGGTTGGGGTAGGCGTTGTCACTGAATTCGATGTGCTGTCTCCGGACGATTTGGCGCTGGATTGTGCTGATGTTGGGGCTGAGGTATTGATGGGATTTATATCTAATCCGAAGCCATCGGTATTCAGTGAGAAGACAAGCAAGCTGGAATACGTGACAGCAGCCCCAGGTCTGAGAACCTGCCCGTCGGCAATCCGCACTCCAGATCCCTCAGTGGCCTTTATGACTTGGATGAACGTGGTCGTCTCCCCGCCCAATGGAATGGCAACATCGGTAGATGCGAAAACATCAGGTGGTTGAGCAAGTTTGGTGCTAACAGGTGTTACTGCCGTCGTCGCCATGTCGATGCTTGCTGATTTTAGATCAGCGTTTGAGAGTCGGGGTGTGTACCAAACACACCACGGTCTTCTAGCTCAATGGGTGCGGATCGATTGAGCCCACGAGTGTTAAGTCGAGATTTCTAAATCTTTGTCCCCAGCCCAGTCGGAATAGCCAGGGGAACTCGAAGGCTGGGACGCGTGTGTCGAGCGGCGAACTCTTCCCCGAGTCGAAGTACGGAGTATGAACAGAAAGAGAGGAAAAGGCAGCCTCTCAGGAGGAAGAGGGTCCTCAGCCTACCTTAAGGGCGAACTCTGACGCGATCCGCCAGCCTTGTGTCAATAGACAGAATTAGCAACCCCGGTAAGCGTCAAATACAGCTGCAGGCCTTATTGCGGCACAGCAACATGACACGGACGACCTCACCACCAAGCAATCACGACCCTTTGTACCCGGCCCCTGCATAGCCCTCGTCCCGTCCCACCCCCTCTCCAATCTAAATTGAATACCCCCCGCTCGTGCTTGGGCGCAAAGTCCGAGCACACCGAACAGACACACCATCGCCCATTCAAACATCTCACTCGCCTCTTGTACATCGCATTTGGCCCCCCGCCTCGTATTACTAATAACACCCACGGACGTAGAACAGGCGATCGGGGGCCTTAACAACGCACGCCTGATCTCCGGGCGCCGTGGCACCGGACGGGCACAAGCGCTCGCTGTGCCGCGAGGCTGAGCCTGCGAAACGGGGGACGATCCGAGTGTTGGGACTTGCATGCTGCATCAGGCGGACTTGTGTCTTATAGCACAAGGCCTGCAGCCTGTCCATCTTCCTCTCTGTTTCCTCCCGCCGACGACCACGAAGACATCGACGAATTTGTATGTGTCGCGAACAATTCGTGTGATTGTAAGAGCAAGATGGATGCCGAGAAGCCGCACATGGTGATTGGGGTCGACTTGGGGATGACTTGTAAGTGGACTGTTTGCGAGGGCGAGTTTGCTGGTGGGACGATTTGGGCGGCTAGTCTATTCTTGGATTTAGCGCCCTGCCCTTCTTTAGGGTCACGTGGTGGACGAGCTCACTTCGAGCACTCGAGCCCACTTTAGATGGAACTTGCTGTCGCATATCGGTCTATCTTGCTCACTCCGTCCCTACGCTGGTCTATTTTGGCAACTCCACATCACGACATGCTAACTTCCACCCCCAGGCACCGGCGTCGCCTACGCCAACCTCTCCATCGGCTCCTCCCAAACCCGCTGGGTCCAAAAATGGCCCGGCCGCTTCCAAGCCAACGAAAACAAAGTCCCCACCGTGGTAGTATACCCCTCATCATCCACGCAGCCCTCCTCCTGGGGCTTCCTCAGCGAGACTGTCGCCGAAACCACCTCTGAAGACAAGGAGTACAAGGAGTGGTTCAAAACTTGCCTTGATCCCGACCGACTGCGTAACAAACAGCTTGAGGATCCAGAGGGCGCACCGGCGTGTATTGAGGACGTGGAGAAATGGTATGGGGATTATTTAAAGAAGATGTTTGAGTATTTGAGTTTCAAATTGGGAGGCGAGTTGAGTGGGACGACGTGGGAGGACGCGCGGATAGAGTTTATCTTTTCGGTTCCAACGACGTGGGCTCCTGTTCCTACTGTGGAGAATTTCAAGAGGATCGTTGCGGCGAGTGGGTATGGGTCATGTCCGACGCATACGGTGTCGATTGGACTCACAGAGGCGGAGGCAGCGGCTGTTCATGTCTCGACTGAAGCACCGGGTATCTTCCGCGAGAACGAGATCCTGCTGGTTTGCGATGCAGGCGGTGGTACAACGGATCTGAGTGTGTTGATGGTAACCGGCACCTTGAACCAAGCGATCAGCCTACAGCAACTGGACGTTGTCTTCGGCGAGACAATCGGCTCAGCGGCCATCGACTACGAATTCGAGAAACTCGTCTCCGCGCGTCTTGCGCTAGCAAATAGCACAGTACCAACCGGGATCGACCCCGCAGACGCAGCCTGGGAGATGATGAAGTCGCGAGACTTCCAAGCGGTGAAGTGCGAGCTGGGAAGTCCAGATGACACACCACTGTTTAGTATCGCGATACCGCGTGTGTCACAAACGTACAACAATAGCGACCCCGATGTCCGGATACGAAATGGAGAGATGACGTTTGAGCGGGAGGACCTACAGTCACTGTTCGATACGCAGATACGTAAGCTATTCCAGCTCATCGATGGCCAGCTCCAATCACTGTATCAAAAATATCCAGCAGCGCAGGTAGCGCATCTTGTGCTCTCTGGCGGACTAGGAAATAGCGCCTATGTGCAAGCCCAACTCCGAAAGCATTACGCAACGACGAAGCTCCCCAACGCACGTTCCATTTCCGTGCGGATAGCACCCGATCCACAGCTTGCGGTGTGCAAAGGTCTCGTATCAGACCGTGTCCGGAAACTGCTCACTTCACAATCGGTACTTGGTTGGCGATGCTGTCGCTCCTCCTACGGTACTATGTGCAAGATCCTCTATGACAAACGGAATCCAGAGCATGCAGGAAAGCAGCTCCTGAAAGATCCACTAAATGGCAAGATGTACATCATGCAGGCGATAGCATGGTTCGTCCGGAAGGGCGAGCCTGTCAGTGTCGATAGGCCCATTGTACATACGTTCATCAAGAAGGTTACTCCAGGAGATCCGAGAAGAACTTTCCCAACAAGCGTCGTAGAATGCAGCCTAGACGCGGCGTACCTCCCCGACCAGATGGGTCCAGGTAAGCTCACACCCACCGCAAGCAAGATAGATGGCTGACCCTCAACAGAAACGCATATGCTTTGCGAAATAAATTCGGACCTCAGCACCGCCAGCGAAAAGCGCTTCACCGAGAAGAACAAGTACTTCTGGTCCCTCGGGAAGCACTACTTCAAAGTTGAGTACCAAGTACGGGTCTTGATCGGACCGGCCGATATCCGCTTCGAGCTGTGGTTCGATAACCAGAAACTGTCTCGGGACCAGAGTATAAAGGTCGAATGGACGCCCGCGCCATCTGCAGCACCAGGTCCGCCCTTGGACCTAGCGACGTATAATCGCGTGGAGTTACCGGATTCCCCTCCGACACACATGTCGGGCGGATTGAACGGCGCTGCGATCGTGAGCGGGGCGAGACACGGACATGTACCGGCGAACGGGCTGGAAAGGTCGGGGACGGCGGTCATCGATCGGGGTGGAAATGGAGAGGATCGGAAGAAGGGGAGAGGATTGAAAACGGCGGGAGCGCTTCTAGAAAGAGCGCGAGGGGGAAAATGGACTGTATGAGGATAACATCTTCTGTGCAACCACCACTTTACGCGGGGACGCCATGGGCTCCGCCGTATATAATAATAACCAACACTTGCATCTAGACCAACACTTGCATCTAGACCAACACTAGCATCACAGAAGCGCGGGTGCATGCCCAAGCACCTCGTTGCTTGGGGTGGCCTGTAACAACAAAACAAGTCAGACAATTGAGCTATTGTTGATAGACATGCTACTCTTACATCTCCTTGGGCTCGCGTACGAAGCCTCCATCAAGTCTCTGCAGTCGGTTCCCTCTTCCAGTACTCAAAACAATCCCTCGTGGATGAAAGATGCAACGCGGGCCACGCAACGTGGCAACGTCGTGTGACAGAACCAAATTCGCTGCAGGCTTCAATAGTAAAACCGTGCTCGAAGCATGGTGTCAAGCTTCTGTCAGGGTTCAGATAGCGGCCTTTGGCCACCGATCGGTTGACGCAAATGCATCCACCGCTATTAGCGATCAGTAGCCGATTGCAGCCCAGGTGGGCAACCTCCATTAGTGACTCAGATCAAGCCTTGTGCCATGAGATCCCTGTATACCTTCTCAGGCATGACGTTACCCTCCGAGTCCTCCATTTGGACCACATTCTCGACGGTGGCCTTCGATTTTTTCTGATCCCTGGTAATCTTCTTCCAGAGTGTCTGGGCTTCTTCGATGTTCGTGATCTCGCGGAAGAGAGTCGTATTTGTGATGCCCAGACACTTGAGACCGTATACGTGACGGGGCTCGTTGAAGTGCTTGTCGAAAGCACGCCTGCCCATGTACACGTAGTTGCCGCAAATCTCGCATGGAAACTCGACGCCAAGACCGTGCAGCTTATACAGCCAGAAAGGAATAGGCTTGCCGTCCCACGCGAGAGGAAGTTTAAGCGGATTATAAATCTTCTCCTCTCCGTCGGAATCTTCGTCGTCATCCGCACCATTCGCATCAGCAGGCCTCTCGGAGAACAACTCTTCAAGCTCTTGCTGACGCTCACGCTCGGTCATGCCCTGCTTTCGCTCAACGTTGACTTTGGTGTCGCTACGCTGAATCTGCATTGCCGCCGCAAGCTTGCGAATCCTGAACTCGCGCTCGGCCACTGCGCGCTCCTTGAAGCGCCGCATGTCACCGCCGGAACCGTTGGCATTTGCTGAGGGCGCGTTGGAGCCTTCCTGAACGGCCTTCTTATGCTTTTTACCCGTCAGATGGGCCTCGTATACCGTCTCCTTCGTGAAGCCTTTCTTGCAGGCGGAGCACCAAATGCCCTCGCCTGGCTCGTCTCCTGCAGATGGCCCAATCTGCATAGCATTCTTCTCCCAGCCAGGCACTTCTTCCTTCTCCCAGAGCTCAACGAACTCGTCGTCGAATTTTGCGAAGATCTTGTCGAGGTTCTCAAGCGGTTTAGTGCGGCGCATGAAACCCTCAAGATAGTCCTGCAGCGCCTTCAGATATTGAAAATAAGGTTCGGCCATCTTCTGGTCGCGCCGGATGCTCGTTTGTGGTGGGGTGAAGACATCGAACAAATCGAGGTACTGCAGATACGTCAGGCGGCGCATTTGCTGGTGCACGGGAAGGTTCAAGTACTGCTCATGCAGCATGGTGAGGTCGAAAAAGCGCCCAAAACCCTCCTCGCCTGTGAACATGGCCTCGATGGCGCGCAGCGAGTGGGCCTGATCCTCGGGTGTCCGCCGCTTGTATGCCTTCTCCAGATTCTCGACGGGCTCGTTCGGGTAGCGGCGGTGGAAGTCTTTGACGGAGTTGATCTCGTTCATGAAGGACTGCATGGGGTCGCCGTGGGTGAGGGAGCGGACCTCGTCCTCCTTCTTGCCGTCAACATCTTCGTAAATGGTGAGGAGCCGCGAGGACTGCGATTCTATCTGCTCGAGAAAGCGCGCAATGTCGTGGTCGCGCGCGAGACGGTCGCGGATCTGTCTTGTGGTCAGCTTCAGCACGGAAGCGGGAGTAGTGGGGACGCCTACGTGCGGAGGGTCCTCGAGCAGGCGGTCGGCGATGGCGTCTTCCAGGCGTTCCAGGTCCTCCTGGATCTGGCGCTGGTCTTCAAGCAGCATGATTGCAGTCGCCTAGCTTTGTGAGTGATTGAAGGGGGGTTGTGAGTTCGAAGAGCGCAGACCTTTTGGCGATTGTGGGGTGGATGTGTAGACAGTCGAGGTTCATTGAACATTTGAAGATGGGAACTAGGCGCTAGGCAGAGCACGTGAGAACCACCCGCGCGCTAAGACCTCAACTTCTAGTGGTGTGGAGAGCTCAAGATTTCTACGACACCATCGTCGCCGCAAAAAAAACCATAACTCCACACGTGCCGACCCCGAAAATACCGCCACCATGGCCGAAGGAATCGATCGCAACACGGACGAGAAGATGGAGTTCTCCACGTCCAAGGAGGTTACGGTCGCGCCGACCTTTGAGGCCATGCACCTGAAGGAGAACCTGCTGCGCGGCATCTACGCATACGGCTACGAGTCGCCCTCCGCCGTGCAGTCGCGTGCCATTGTGCAGGTCTGCAAGGGCCGTGACACAATTGCGCAGGCCCAGTCCGGCACGGGAAAGACAGCCACCTTCTCCATCTCCATCCTGCAGGTCATCGACACGGCTGTGCGCGAGACGCAGGGTATGCACCTCGAAAGCAAGACCAATCTCATGTGCTGATGTGATACAGCGCTCGTACTCTCTCCCACACGCGAACTCGCGACCCAGATCCAGTCGGTCATCATGGGCCTCGGTGACTACATGAACGTCCAGTGCCACGCTTGCATTGGAGGCACAAATGTCGGCGAGGACATTCGCAAGCTCGACTATGGCCAGCACGTCGTGTCGGGAACCCCAGGACGTGTGGCCGATATGATCCGCCGCCGCAATCTCCGAACGCGCAATATCAAGATGCTGGTGCTAGACGAGGCTGATGAGCTGCTCAACCGCGGCTTTCGCGAACAAATCTACGATGTCTACCGCTACCTGCCGCCCGCGACCCAGGTCGTTGTTGTCTCTGCCACGCTCCCATACGATGTCTTGGAGATGACGACCAAATTCATGACGGATCCGGTGCGCATCCTCGTCAAGCGTGACGAGTTGACGCTTGAGGGCCTAAAACAATACTTCATCGCCATCGAAAAGGAAGAGTGGAAGTTCGATACTCTGTGCGACCTCTACGATACCCTCACCATCACACAAGCCGTCATCTTCTGCAATACTCGCCGCAAGGTTGATTGGCTGACAGACAAGATGCGTGAGGCCAACTTCACGGTGTCCTCGATGCATGGAGAAATGCCGCAACGGGAGCGCGACAGCATTATGCAGGACTTTCGCCAGGCCAACTCGCGCGTGCTAATCTCGACCGACGTCTGGGCGCGTGGCATTGATGTGCAACAGGTGTCGCTCGTTATCAACTACGATCTCCCATCGAACCGTGAGAATTATATCCACAGGATCGGCCGAAGTGGGCGATTTGGACGCAAGGGCGTGGCTATCAACTTTGTCACTCAGGACGACGTGCGCATTCTGCGCGACATTGAGCGTAAGCGATTGTCTTTTTGTTTGCAACGGACCGCTCTAACATGCTCTAGTCTACTACTCCACTCAGATCGATGAGATGCCGATGAACGTGGCGGACCTACTGGCATAAGTGTGGCGCAGAGGAAAAATACTATGTACTGTACGAAGGCGTTAAAAACGGGGGAAGCTTCCAGGTTGAAGGAAACGAGGCTTCCGGTATCTTGGGTGCGGAGGAAAGGGCTCTATAGCCATCTAGTAGGTCCCTCTCCTCCCTATAAAGGTTTTGGTCCATCGAGTGCTAATATGTCATGCTGGACAGTACCAAATTGACTTTTGCCACACAAATTGATCTTCGAACACTGTCACTGATGCTCTTTCGAAAGTTGAGTAGTACCAGGATCGTTAAATTTTTTAGCTCGATTGTCGCGTGCCCTAGCCGTATCCCACGTGTTCCATGCAATTCCATGGTCGCCAAAGCAGAAACGGAGTCAAAAGATAAAAGAGTCATCTCGTTCACACGAGGGACTCGAAGGGTCACTTCTTCAGCGTTGCAAGACTGTCACTTCCTTAGATAGTACCCTGGGTACCATTTTTGTTATTCACGATTCATCTACGACGCAACCTGCGATCGTAATTCACTGCCGGTACTCTTCAAGAATCCAATCCGATCACCCCTTCAGTTTGAATATCCCATTGTTCATGATGTTGCAATTGTTGTTCCCGTGTATCCAAATGGGCATATCGAAACTGCTCAAAAGCCGCGCTGAGTCTGGATCTTTGAGCGAGTTGAATTGTTCGACAGACATGGATCGTCTTTGCCGCCTTCACGATTGCGAGCGGTAGCGAAGGTTGTTTCTGGCGTCCTTAGTGTTTTTGAAAGTTATCTAGATGATTTACAATTCGGAGTCACGCTCGCAGTGTGACACCTTCGTTGAGCGCAAGACTCAAACAACTCATGACACCAGTGAAATTACGGCACAGAGTGACTAGTCCAGCCTTGTTACCATCACGGTAATTACATCAGCGTGGTGTATGTTCAACATGCACGATGTTGCGTCAGTGCAACTGAGAACACCAGAATGTTTATTTGGGTCATTATACTAATTACCACTTTCTTTCGACAATTAATTTCGACCCCCTTGGAGAACACCTCCCATCGGCCCCTATCACCCAAAAGAACGCAGTCCTTCAATGAAGCACCACCCAGCCGTCCATCATCGACTGCTCCTGAATATCACTATGCAAAACCCGACACATTTTCCATTGATCCTTGCCTTTGCGAAAGACAACTGTAAAATATTATCGATTCCATGAACTTCCTAGCCACAAAGCACGACGATCGACTCTGTGCTAAAGACCGTCAGATGAGAGAATGGTACGAAGTCGAGTTGAGGAAGCACATACGTGATTTTGAGAAGAAGAAGGTATGCATGTGGTTGCTGTTACTAGGACGCATAACCGTGGAAAATCTTCGAGTCGACGCCAGTGTTCTGATGAAAGCGTTCTAGATGACCATTACAAATCATTGCGACTACGTAAAGAATCTTTCAGTCATAGTCCATAATTTAGAGTGGAGGATCGAGACTACAAAGCCGTTGTACATAGACGCTTTGAGAGTTGCGGGTCGCTCTATGACAGACGAGACTCCAACACAAAGAGCTCAAAGGACTGGCCTTTCGCGCGCACAAACGCAGCTCCAATATCAAGCAACGATGCGCCCATGCAGAGGAGGGGATCATGAGTAATCTTGCTCACGAAGGAACTTAGAGAAGATGCAGCCGAAAGACAAGCTGTCTGCGTGGGGAGAATTGAAGGGAGCGATGCCTGCATCGCAAGATGCTAATGACCGTCGGTAATGATTGTTGAGATGGGTACATGAGTGCATGTGTTAAGTCGTCTTGTTCGGAGCTCCTTCTACGATTACGGCATAAAGTTTCCCAATAATACAGGTTGATCATAACATTGTTTCGTGATTGATATTCACTGTCTGTTAATTGTAACTCACTCTATATATAGTTGTTTGCTGCCACGGAGTCCCCGAAAGCTAGGAAACGGATAAAGGAAAAGGTTTGGAAAGAAATAGATGAAATTCTGGGACTATTGCTCGAGTGTCAAAAGAGAACAGTGCGCGCTATTGGGGTATCCGATCCCAGCAAATCCCGCAGCCTTGCGATCAACCTTTGACCTTGGTTGCTCTCTACCTCGCCGTTGACCAGCTCACACCCTCAGCCACTAGCGCTAGAGCTTAGTTGCTCAGGTCCGCGCACCTGATATACGTCGCCTAAATAATGTTAGGCGGTAGCTGATAAGCCTCGTACGATTTTCGCCCACCTCAGTAGTGCCTTGGCGCCGTTCTTCCTTTTTCCCAGTATTGACCCGTTCCGATATATAACGCAGTCGAGTCTACATATTTCTCTAGTACAGCAACGCGCACAGCTTACTCTAGAGTGCCATATCTTTCAGCTCAAAAATTGAGAGCTAGCTGCCGACAATTCTCCTGAAACATGTCTCAGCCTGACGAGAGACCACCAGATCCTCATGTGTCATATCTGGTGAACTACGAGTGGGCTCATCCGGTAGACAAGCCCTATGTCAAGATAAAGCTACTGTGTTAATTTATGCAGAATCTGTTCTTTAACTATCAGAGATTGGACACACCATCGAGCTTTCGACTTCTGCAAATTGAACGTCCTGACGATACGAACGCTCCGTGCCATTACTCGTTGATCCAGACAACATTTGATCAAGCTCCCCTTTACGAGACCCTCTCCTACGTATGGGGTACCAGTGATCGGGGTGAGATGATGACGCTCAGGAACGGCAAGTTTCTGCGCATCACAAGGCTATTGAAAGAAGCTCTAGCTTTCGTGGAAAAGCAATGTTCAACCGGATATCTGTGGATCGACCAGATTTGTATTGATCAAGACGACATGAACGAGCGAGGTCATCAAGTTAAGCTTATGGGCCAGATATACACTTCGTGTTCTCGTGTTCTTGTATGGCTTGGTCGAATGACCAAATTCGACCCCGAACTTTCCCCCGCAGACGATCCCGAGCAGAGCCATCCATCAAAAGACATAATGGCTCCAAAATCCTCAACCATGAGCCATCTTATACACCGCTTGCGCAAGATGACTGGATCTAGCGAATTATCTATGGGACGTTACCGGCTTGAAGTATTACAGTCACCGTGGTTCCAAAGAGCATGGGTCTTCCAGGAAGTTGTGCTACCCCCGTCAGCCCTGTTCATCCTGGCCACGATTTCGACCCCTCCCCATCAAGCGCTTACTATATCTCTTTCGGAACTTCATGCAAAGGTCAATCTCCAGCCTATGGGTATCAATGGGGCCGACGCAGTAGCTGACACCGTACGCATCATGTATCGTCGTTGCAGTGAACAGCGCAACGAAAATGATTATCTTCACTGGCCCATTGAGCAGACGTTGTCTCAGATGGCACCCCGGGCGAAAACATCAGAGGAGCTCGATCGACTTTATGCGTTCTTTGGGCTTAATTTCAATACCTGTATCAATCTGACACCATCGTATAATTCTTCCATCGAGGTAGCTATGAAAGATACTGCCTCTTCGATAATAGAGGGAACTCGTAGCTTGGATCTCTTCGAAGTTATTCCCAGGGCTGTAGAGTCAACAATCTACAACAGAGAAATTCCGACCTGGACCCCAGATTTCCGAGAAGAGCACCTCGTCATGCCGTTTAAACGATCAGATGACGACTTTCGACAACTTGCCAAATCATCCCCCGAGCTGTATCCTGTATTCATCCCTACTCAAATCACATACTATCGCCGCACAGATCTTGGCACGATTTATTGTGCAGGAGAGGAGAAGCGGATGATACAAGCTCACGGATTTGTTCTCGACCATGTCGACACTGAAATAGGCTCTCTATCGCCACGAACAACTATTGAGACCGATCTCAATGCACTGCTCAAGCGCTGTATTAAGGCTTGGACCAAAACAAAGTCCCTCTTTGAACAAAATGACTCTCGGGCGTCAAAATACCAACGAAAAAGTACTGGACTTACTGAATTCACCGTCAACCTTAGCTTTGCTCCAGAACCTACCAGGGATAGACTGCGCCAGGTGCTTACTGCTGAAGGCTGTTGCAAACTGAGTTCTGAACATCTTCCGCCTTGCCCATCCGATCCCACAGAAGATGTATCATCGACAGAGCACACCATGATGCAAGACGTCATGCGTGGCCGCACTCTGTGGATGACACAATCTGGTCGGCTCGCGCTGGGAAGCTATTTGCGTTGTGGAGATCATATTTGCCTTGCTTATGGATGCTCGAATCCAATAGCTCTTAGAGGAGAGCATGAGATGACTAAAGTCTTGGGAACCTGTTTTCTGGAAGGATGGATGGGCAACGGAAATATTGCAAAGGCAGAAGAGGAATTTACTTGTACCGTAATTCACATGATATGACTGGTAAGTCGTTCAATTGCTTCAATGGGTGAAAGCAGGCCAGATATTCATCAGATTCAGATACTCACCGTTTGCTGATACACACTCAATGGCTGTTGCCATCTTCCGCTCAACACCAGCACTTCTACGGCCTCAACGATTGTTTTTTTTTATATAGAACTCTAGTAGTAAAAGAGGAAAATAACGTTTATTTGCGGATAGATTTGCATCTCTACAGTTGAGGGAATGAGTTAGAGAACATTGTTCTGCTAGACCGGTTGTTTCATCACCAAGGGATCCACCTTCGATGTGTTCTGGAAATACGCAATATACTTAATGTAGAAAGTAAACACCACTGCATCAAACACAATGACGCTAACAGAGACTAATGGTCCTATCGTACGGAAGAAAATGCATTCAATGCTAAAGGTCTATGCCTTGACACTCATCTCGGCTATGCAAAATTGTAACAGAAAGTAATTGGGTATGAGTAACCAAACATGCCACCCAACCGACATAAGCAACGATGAACAAGTAGAAGCGAAAGTCTAAACCATCATGAAAAATATCCCCGAGAAACAGCCTCTTATACTTTCACGCTCTAACCAAACTTGGCATCAATTTGCTCCTCCGTCGGAAGGACACAAGGGTTCGTACCGAGGAATCTGCATTCAGTATCTGGCCAGGCAGGATGCTGCTCGCCGTTCGGAAAGTTGGGGTACGCCTGATCCAGCTTGATCTGCTTCCCATCGTATCCGTCCTCGGAGAATTCGAAGAACGGACCCTTCTTCACCTCCATGCCGAAAGCGCACTTTGGTAGTCCGGAAGTAATATCGTTGCTGTTCGCAGCGCCCATGGCCCCGCCGTTGGATTCCCAGCAATCGATCGTATTTTTGTACGTTGCAAGTCTGTCCATACCGTAGCCGCCCGCGGACTCGGGCTCCCAGAGCAATTTGGCGGCGCCGTCAATGCCGCCGAGCAGGCCACCGTTGGCGTCGCGGTGGTACATGGTGTAGCAGTAGCTCTTTTCTTTTTCCCAGGCCGCATTCGCGTCTTGCAAGCATTTAGCCTCGTCTTTCGCGTTGCCGTCGATGATGACGAAGGCGCCCTTCATGATTCGCAAGACCTGAACAGCAACCATTTGTCGGAAGTAAATCCTGACCTGGGTGAACTTGGCATCGAGGCCCTCGGTAGGATTGTCGAGGAGCCACAATCCGTCGCCGAGCGCCCATGTGATAGCGGGGTGGTATTCCTGGCCAGCTCCAACGCCCCCGTTCCACTTCATCGCCGTGGGGATCTTGGTTTGATCGGCACCCTTGACGCCAAACATGGCATTACGTACGTCTTCAACGTACTGCTTAGCCTTGATGATCATCCGATCCACCATAAGCATCGCCACCTCTTCCGCGTTCTTACCCTTGTCCTCTGGCTCTTCCTCGCCTCTCAAGTCTTTGATCACACCCAGAAGCGCAGAAGCTGCTCCCAGACCGCCAGCTACAGCCTCGTTCGGTGCGATTTCAGAGCCGATTCCGAGCGCAGTTCCGACGATGCTCATCATATCCATCGGTTTATCGACCTTCTCGTCGGTTCCGAAATCGCTGAAGGTCTGCGTCATGTCTACCCGGAGATACGTGCTGAGATTGCCGATGTCTTCAGAGTACTGTTTGAAGTAGGTGTGTACGTTCTTCATCGAGTTCAGCACGTAATGCATTCCTGCCGCACCCGCCGCGTCAAACTCGTCTGCACAATTCACGTTAGTTTCAAGCTATTTCGCTGCAACTTGGAAGAAGTCACTTACTGCATGACTTGCTGAAGGAACAGGCAGCTTGTGACGTGATGCAGCTGAAGTCGCTGCTGCTGTCCTGGGGAAACATTGTCTTGAAAATATTTTGGTGCCACATCTCAACTCCATTCTGGTCGATAAAACTCTCGACGAGATTCCAGCCGTTGGCGCCGACCCAGTTGATCTTGCGATTTTCTGGCGTGTTAAACATGTTGACTGGGTCGCATTTTCCAATATCGATGCCTGCGGGTAGCTTCGCGGAGATGGCCGAATCCCTCTTTCGGAGATGTGCAGTCGGAGCTGCATGTGCAAACTGGCCTGCGAAAAGACCAGCGGCACTGGCGGCCGAAAGCAAGTTAAAATGCATAGTGGATACTGAATGGAAAGAGTGTTGTGTTCTTGTAATGAATGGAAGTGGTCTTCAGGACCTTTGAAGGCGCAGAAAGGCGCAAAGATAGAATGAATCGAAAAGCTAAGAAACTTGATGATGTACTTCAGTAAGTTGCTTCGTCCTGCTATTTATTCATTTCTCACAGGTTTCTCCAAGCCTCAACGCTGGTCCATGCTATCCAGTGCGCTGATAAACCTGCAATCTACTTCTCTCTCAAGCGTCCATGTTTCCCAACCACTATTTTGAGCACATGTCGTTCTCTCGCACGTTACTGACCTGCAATATCGACACCTTAGATTTGCCCTTCAGCTGCGGCGACCATGTTTTTAACGCGCTAAACGGAGACTAGGCTTCTTCTGGGCATGTGCACTCCTGCGAAATCCTTCCCGTGTTCCTTGATGCGAATGAAGCATTTAATGAGCAGTAAAGTGCGAACAGTGCGCGATATTCCGTGCGAACTGGTCTTGCTTGAGTGCTGGTTGCGACGTTGCATAGGGCATTGGAGCCGTCTTTATTTCCCTCTCGCACGATACGAGGCTTCGCCTGTCTTCCATGAAACGACTATTTGGACGACAGGCTTGGCATCGAGTAATGGTAGAATAAAGGCTGAATGTCATTGGGTCGCCATTTGCATAAACTGTTTGCCCATGCTGGACGTGGCATGATCACACAGACGAATAGTCGAGCAAAGCAATGCTATTCTGAAACACGCTTGCTGGCGATTGTCAATGTGGAGCTATCTTTCTTGACGCGCAGCCTCAGTGGAGCGTTAATTATAAGAGTGTATAGTGGGCGAGGCAGAAAATATGCATTTGTCCCAAATGTTGCGGAGCGTAGGCTGACTGGCAAGAACTTCATCCATGAGGCGGCGAGATTAAGGGAAAATTGGTCAGGGCTCAGACCTTTTTCACATACCACTTCTCACTCTTTTGCCACACGATTCCCTAAGGCTCGAGGCACCAGCGCAGTGTTGAATGGATTAGTCGAAGGATGAAAATGCCATTAGCCAAAGGCTCGATTAGCATGTGTTCCCCCCACGCATAGACAAGTGTTGGTTTCACCATTCGTGTGGCTGTCTAGTTGTATCCAAGTAGCGAAACACACAAATCAGTGGATCGAGTTTGAGCCCCCGATGTTTACCGAAGCACTTGACGGAAGTAGCTACCTCCTCAGGCCCTCAAAATTATGTTCGGAGGTGGCTGTATCTACTGCCGTGACATCGGTTCTGGGCCCAATGTGGAGAGACGCATAGAGTTGTCAATATGGCTGTCCTCCGGGCGCCCGGAAACCGTGTTTGCGGACTTCAGCTAGATGTGAAGGAATAAAGCTTATGTCAACACCATCGTATCCGTTTGGGACTGTCGAGCTCTGCACCTTTCTCAGACTCGTATAGCCTGTACTTCACATAAGCCTAGAAGCCACACTATCGACATAATATGTGAATTGGTTTTGCACTCAGGAATTCAAACCCTTTCCGTAACTATGGCTTACGATTTGTGAGCGAAGGAGACATCAAACATTAGCGTAAGGTGTCGAGTGCGAAAGTCGAGATGCGACTTACTAATCTGGGGTGACATCCGTGCGAAAGATCAAGGATGTCGGTGCTGCCGACCAAATAATCGCTCGAGGTCTTGATCTGGGGGGTCGTGTTAAAGATGTGGGTGACAGTGGCCGCTGATATAGAAACGTCTCCAGGACAACCCTCTCCTCGACGTCATTAGCACATCAAATATATATTGTGAAAATCTACTCAACTCCCCCTATGTCGTCCATAGCTCCTCATCAACTTCTCCACTCTCAATGCCCAAATAGCCCGCATAGATCCATACAAAAGCAGACACGACTTCTGCGACATCTATACCCTTACCTCAACTCCTCCAACCCAAACCCTCCTCACATCCCTCACGTTCTTCAAATCTACAATCGGATCCCCTCCAAGCAGCACCAAGTCCGCCCTCCTTCCTACCTCCACCACCCCACGATCGCACAACCCAAAGAACCGCGCCGACTCTACAGTCGCTGCCCTCAATGCCTGCACATTTGACAATCCCGCCTCGACCAAATTATCCAGCTCGTCATGCATGCTGCTTCCAAAAGGGACGGTGGCAGGTACCCCAGGCATGTCGTTGGCGTCTGTCCCTGCGAGAATGGGAATGTGTGCGTGATGCAGGGCACGTGTGCTGAGGAGCGCGGAGGTATAGTTTGCGTGGGAGATGGCGCGGGACACGGCGCGCATCATTGTTAGGGTGGGCGTTGCGATCTGGCCATTACGACTCATGGCTTTGAGGTAGGCTGCTTTTGGGAGGAGGGGCTCGTCGAGGGGAACGTGATGAACATGTGTGCTTTTTGCTTTGATGGCCTGCTCGTATGCCGATCTTTGGGAGGCATGTGTTACGCTTTGCTTGCCCCCTTTCCTCGCCGCCACAACTAACGCAGTCAGTGTGTCTTGGTCCAAACCGGGCGTTTCGGCGATGATTTTGATATAATTCGGTGCTGGTTCCATGAAAAGCTGTCTATCGATCCATGCTGGGACCTCGGCAGCGTTGTTTAGCAGGAGTGTGGGATCTATCATCGCAGTGATGTTTCCATGCGCACTACCTGGAGCAGAGGCGGGCGCGCCAGCAAAGCGCAGGTCGGCAACGCCTGGTATGTCGGCGAGGGAGACGCACTGTTTAGACGAGAAGCAGGCCATGTTCAACCCGGTTGTTACTCCGTGTCGCGCAAGGCTTTCGAGGTGCGTGACGGTGGTTGGGTGGCAATGTGCGTCTATGAGGCCGGGGAGGAGCACCAGGCCACCACCATCGATGCGTGTGCTGTTTGCGCAGTCACTGGGCTTGGAAATGAGCCCGTTGGAGATGTGTATGGTGCTGGGACGCTGTATCTTATAGCCGTTGAAGACTCGCACGTTCTCTAGAATGATATCTCGAGGAGGAGGGGTTGTGGAGCGACGGGCTGAGCGAGCTTGGATGTTGGCGGCCACTGTGGAGACATGGCTGTTCGTAGCGTGGTGGTGGGAGTTGCAGGCGGTGGCTGGGATGGCGAGAATCACCACGCTCCCAAAGAGAGAGTGGATGTGTGTGAGGCGCATGACGCTGGCTATGTACACCGTTTGAAGACGGCGAAGGAAGAAGACCGGGTTGGAGGAGCAGACGAGTATGTGACGAAAACACCTGCTCTAGACATGTGCAGGATAGTATCATCCGGCGTTGCGAGCCAGTATATATACCACGGTTGCGTCTCTGCTGTCATCAAAACAGGGCTCGGATTCCCACTGGCCTACCCCTGCGAGCTTTACCAATGTTTGCGCCCAACAACATTTCAGTGCCATCTGAAAGCTGCCGAGAGAGGTCGGAGAACGGATCTTCGATGCTGCGTATGAATTGAGACGAATCAACCATCAGGCAGCTTTCCGGATTAGGTTAGACCTGCGAGCTCCTGCATGAGCACTGTCAGCCGCGCCTTCCTCGCACCAAGAAACACGCATACCAAGAGTCAAGCATCGATCCAAACGGCCTTTACAACTCCTCAGCCTCCGTTCCATGGTCCGCTACCCAGTCATCCCTCATCCTCCACGCTACCCGGATGCCGAACTGCGCGCCTAGGCGACCAAAAAGATGGAGTAAAAGCCGCCTCTGTCGCCGCGGTAGGTTTTCAATACCATTCGTGACCATTAGTCCACGAAGGTAAAAGAAGGCCCCCAAGGTCTTGCTGTCGACACTGTTGCGTTTCATGTGTCCTTCCTCGTCAACGTCGCTGAGTAGGTACGGCGCACAAGAGCATACGTCGTCGACAGCAGCGATCATTGCCGCACGAACATCTTCCTCGGAGAGACCGGACGGTGCAGGAGGCGGGTTTGGATGGCTTTGTTCCTTGAGGAAGGTGTAGGCTTGCAGTATGCTCTCGCACATCTGGACGCGGCAGCAGAAGTATACTTGCCATATTGCGGCGTGATGAAAGGATCCGAAAAGGAAGAGGTTGGAGACGCCGTAGGCTTGTACGTCTTTCGGCGCGTTGCGTGGCTTGTATCTCCAATTTACCGGCGTCGTCTTCGGCCAGAACACAAGGTCGCTGTACACCTCGTTGGCGTGTTCGAGCGCGCACAGAAGGGCGGGTTGATCGAAATCTGCTTGGTAGCTTGCTTGCGACATGGCGACGCGAAGGTTGTTGCAGGCTGCTGACACGTTGCGCAATTGCGTTCGAAAGGAAGCTCCCGCTGTGGTCGACGAGTCGTTGCGTTCCTCTTTCCCATTCAGAGACACAAAGACCCCCTGTATCTCTTTTCGGGCTTCCACTAGCGAGTCGAGTTTCTTCGATGCATTGGAGAATTTGGGCTTGGAGCTTCGCAGCCGGAGGAGCTCAGTCATGGCAACCTCGTGTGGATCTGCATCGGGAGGGGCGATGGTCCCAGCCATGATCTGTTCCACATTAGCCCATCACTTGGTAGCATAAAGACTTAGATCCCTGGTATCGTAGCCTACCTCATACGTCTGAAGAATGACGACGGACAACAACGTGCTGTCGTGTACCGCAGTCGCAGCATCGTTCAACGCCGCCTGGAGCGCTCGCAGTGCACGACCATAATGCACTTTAGACCTCACTTGAAGCTCCTTCATGCCCGACACATTACCAAAGCTAGCCAAAGAGACTGCCAAGAAGGATTCCCGCGAACTCGAATCAGGCCAATTCAACATATGCGTCAGGAAGTCCATGTATCCCGGATCGTGATCCGACGCCGGTTCGACATAATGGCTGATGAAGCGGGCAACGGCGTATTCGTCCCAATCGGTGGGTGGTTGTACATATAGCATGGTGGGTGGTTGTACATGTAGCATGGACGAACCATGTTCGGACGCAGTATTGGTAGCATAGCTGTGAGCAAAAGTTCGCTCAACTGGTGGCGCAGTATGGGCTTTTGCGGCGACGGAGCTATTCATTGATCGAAAGACCAGCTCCTGCGTCTTCCGGTAACCTGAGCAGACCCGCCCGCCTCTTAAACATTTCAGACACTCAGGTTTAGCTTCATCGCACTGGTGGCCGTCAGCATCACCATGGTTCGATGACTCGGCCGTGTGAGAGGATGAAGCAAACGTACCTTGACTTTCCTACGCCGACAGGTGTAGCAACCCGTGCTCCATGTGGCGCGCGACGACTTTGTACGTAGTTCGTGCTGCACGACAAGACCATCCATGACTGGACAGATGTCGGTCAAGACCACAGGCGAACTGCCGAATTTAGGTGCGATCTGATGTACGTACCAGCCGGACGGTAAAGATGGAGAGGGTTACGGCGCCCTCTCGGCGACATATCCGATACTGAGGCTACACTATTTGGGGGACGAGGCGGATGCGTGCTGCCACGCGGCCAATTTCCGCTCAAAAGCTTGACGTTCAGGAGACTATTGTGTTGCATAGCCGCACGGTCTCCACTGGACTGGGCCGCTCGGGCTATCTGCTACGGGTCTAGGCTAGTACAAACCTTCGACTTGGTAGGATCAGGGTTTAGGTCTAACAAAATAATAATAGGACAGAGATGGTCGCGCATGTATACTGGCGAAAATACGAGGCCCCCGGCCTCGGCAGGATGCGGATGTTTTTTTTTGTTAGCGTTTTGTAGTGCGAAATGAAGTGTTCCTCACGGCGACATGGGATCCAGTAGGGCATGTTCGGTCAGCATATACAACGGGCATGCATTTGTATTCAATAGCCCTTACTGCCACTGATGGTGTTGGTGGTGTTACACTAAGGTAGGCCTCGCTCGGCGACGACCAAGCCGATCTTTCACAATGCTGTGGTCCAATCCTACGGGGGCCTACATATTGCTGGCATTGCATTGAGTTCGTCCGTTTTCAAATTCGTTACTGTCCGAACACATTGTCATAAATCTCCCTTTAGCACAACCCCATCAATAATCCCATGCCTGCATCCATCTGTCTCTCACTTGCCTCATCTTCGTCCTCGAGCAGTTTGTCCATCTTTTCCTTGCTCTTGATGCGCCAGAATGCCTGCGCGCCCTCGGCGAAGCGCTTCGAGATGTCCCCAACTTGATCTTCGGGGCAAGCGGCAAAGCAAACCCGGAAACAATTGTGGGCATCCTCCTCTCTGATCTTGTCAGTCGACGCGAACATGGAGCCAGGCGCAACCAAACACAAGTACGGTTTCGTAGTCCAGAAGACCCAGAGTGCCTGCGAAAGCTGAGCGGGGGCGAATTGCTTGTGTAGAGGGTGGCTTGAGAAGTCGAAGCGGACCCAGACGAACATGCCGCCGAGAGGTCGGACGAAGTCGTAGATGGTGGTCTTTTCCACGACAGCCCACTCATCTTCGTCGCTAGCGACCTCGGTAAGTGACTTCCGTCGTCCTGCTTTTACAAGGTGCTTGTTTTCGTTCAGAGCATCGCACATGGTGCTCATCCTGCGCTCGTAGTTGCCACGCAGGCCCTCGAGCCATCGCACAAAACCACCAACGTTCCAACCACTGCCGTCTGCTGCACCGCCTTTTCCAGTGTCTGTAGAACTCTGAGGTCCCATGACCAATTCGGCCACCATGGACTGCACGAAGCCGGAAGGCTGTTGGGTACTGACTTCGGTGATGCGGAGGATACGTTCGATAAGGCGGGGCTGGGCCGTGATCCAACCAAGTCGGCAGCCGGGTGCCACCGTCTTAGAAAATGTGTCGAGGCGAACAACGCGGCCCTGGTAGTCGAGAGATAAGTAGGATGGGATCAGCGAATCGAGGAATTCGAAGCCAGACGAATTTGTAGGCTTGTAGTTGGCCATGCTCGGGGAAGATGAGGGGAACTGCAGGTACCAGTATGGGTCGTCCTCAACGATGATGATGTCGTACTCGACGCAGAGCGCATAGATCTCAGTACGTCGTGCCACGCCCAGTGTGCCGCTTGTGGGGTTCTGGCCCACAGTGACGGTGTATATCATATGCGGTCGTCGTCCCTGGGAGTAGTCCCAGTTCTCCAACACATCTCCAAGACCGCCGGGCCCCTTTGCACACATGCCCTCGTCATCCACCGCTACGGGTACGATGTTCATGCCTCGTGGCTTGGCGGTCTGAATAGCGTTCATATAGCAGTATTCCTCGACCAACAAGCCCGGTCTCTCTGAGATGGGATCGTGTCCCTCAAACCATTCCTCCGAGAGCGCTTGTATCGTCTTTGAGAAACCGTCGGTGTTTCCGCAGGTCAAGATGACTTCTGGACCTTCTTTGTAGGGCACAAGAGGGTGCAGGTGGTTCCGCGTGAATTGGCGGATCCAGTAGTACAGTGAGGGGTAGCCCTGGGCTGTGCCATACTGCAGCGCCGACTTGAGATCGATCATGCGGAGAGGGTCGGGGATGCCGGAATCGTGTGGTACGCGGAGGTGCGCTGCTGCCGGCTCGTCTTTGTGCTCTTTGCCATGTTTACGTTTCGAGATGGAGGACGCTGCGAATGCAGCGGTAGGCGGGTCGTTCTCTGGAGGGTCGAGCGGCTTGTTCGGCGTGGTTTCGAAGCGGTGAGGATGCGCGACCTGACATGGTGTTATTCACATTTCTCTACAGCTTGTCGTGGCGTCTACCTTGGCCTCGAGCGTGTCATATGGAAAGTACTTGTCGCTCGGCGTGCCTCCCGCAATCTGGCCAATGCCTGGAATGGTGAAGTACTTGTAGAACTTCTTGATGGATGAGGCTTCACGGGCGCGTGTGGAGCGGGAGAGATGGTGGGACAGGTCGACTGGATCGGGGAAGCTCGCGGGGTCCGACGTGTACGACATGGTGGCGGCTGGTGCTCTGTTGCCAACAAGGGTCCCACGGTGGTGTGACTTAAGTTAACTGTCAGACAGAGATGCCTAAGCGCGTCGTGCAGATTGATTGAACGATACGGCGGTTCGACTGCAGACAGCAGACACTGACAGATGAAGGCGGAGGTGGTCCGCGGCTTGTCCGCACCCTGTCCGCCCCCGCCTACCGGTGCACACAGTACAATACACGCTACCACCGACGATAAGAGATAGCGGCTGCTTATAAATGGAGCTGCCATGATGACGACAGGGATCGCATCGAAGAGGCAGGTATATACAAGTACAAACACATGTATGCCTGCTGCAGGGCGGGACATGCGCAGCTGCATGCGTGTCTAGCAGCTACCGTCTCATAAAACTATACCACACTATCCCCATCCCATCCCATCCCATCCATGTAAAGAGGCATGTGTAGGTTGCCGTCCACGTTTCCGTTCCCCGGCTTTTGGTAGGGCTGAGGCGAGGCGAGGCTTAGCGCACGATGACATGTGCCGGGTCATGCAGGTCCGCAGCCCGCAGCGGTACCGCTTCCAACACAACACCTATAGCACATCCTCACACCCTTCTCCTCCCGTTGTCCATATCCATACCGTCTCATCTCTTTCCTTGCACTATCCTTTCTCTCCGCATCTCTCCGCATTTCCTATTCTCGGACGGCTCCCCGCAACCACGGAGCCGTGCTGCTCTCACCAGCCTTCACCGTGGCTCGCCCAACCTCGCGCCACGAACTCGACGACGTCTCCGACATGACTCCACGACCAGGAAATGAAGCGGAAGGAGGTCCTCGCCAACAGTACTACGATGACGACAACGTGAGCGTGCATTCCGACGATGCCGATGCCATCCTCATACACGGTTCCGAGGCTTCCGACGAAGAGACCTTCTCTCAAGAACCCTACCACGCGCGCAAATACATACCCACACGGATACAGAAGGCGTGGAAAAAGACCGCGGAATGGGTCAAGGGTCCTCAACCGCCGCGCCAGTGGAAGATACGCCCTTTCTTCCCCCGGGTCCAAACCGCGCCAATCCAGCTATTGAACAACTACTTTCCCAAGCGCAAGCACAGGGTCGCCTTGTTGGTCTTCTTCTACTTCTGTTGGTTTCTGAGCTTCTCGCTCGTCTTGCACCGTTCTGCCTTTGCTGCGGATATCCCAGGCCATGGCTCCCCGGTGCGCATCAGATGCACCGACCGCTTGTGGTGAGCATACCGCTACGTTGTCGCATAATGGCTTGCTAACTCAGACTAGGGATGATGGGAACGGCTGCGGTCTTAATGGTGACCTCTGTCGTCCCTTTGACAGCAACACGATGACCTTTCGCTGTCCCGCCAATTGTAAGCGCATCCAAGTCCTGAACCCCCATGCTGTCGGGGATCAGGAAATAAGCTACAAACCCCTAGTCATTGGAGGACCGACCGACGAGGAAGAAACGCTGGAAAACACGTATTACCGCGCCGATTCCTTCATTTGTGGCGCAGCCATCCACGCCGGATTCATCAACGACCAGTCCGGTGGGTGCGGTGTTCTCTCCTTCAACGGCGAGAGGAGCAACTACCCAAGTGTCAACCGGAAGCACATCAACAGCATTGGCTTCGATTCCTACTTTCCCAGATCCTTTTCCTTCCTAGGCGGCACCGCGTCTAAATGCCGAGATCTCCGATGGCCACTGCTCGGCGTCTCGCTCACCTTTACCATTCTCCTATCCCTCTTTACGACTTCTCCGGCTGTGTTCTTCTCCTCCACATTTCTGGGCATCTTCTTTCACGTTGCGCTTGCCTCGGACCCACCAAATCTTACCGACTACTACGCCATCGTCAGTATCGCATTGGGACGCTTTCTACCTGCCAGTTTTTGCATGTTTGCCGTATACCACTTCTTTGTCCGGAGAACCCTGCACGGATTACATGCCCAGATTGAGAAGACTTTCCTATGGCTGGGAGGGTGCTGGGTAGGCGCGTTGAATAATTATACCTTTGACAAGATTCCGATCGAGCGACTTACTCCTCACGACCTGAAGCAGCAGCCTGGCGCGGTCCCTGCACTGATTATCATTGTACTGCTGCTTCTTCTCATTGCCATAGGGCAAGCATGGTGCCTCCGTGTTGAGGGTCGCTTACCACGCTATCTGGCCGTCTACGGCATCTACATTGCCGTCATCCTGACCCTCGTCGCGATTCCCAAGGTAAGCCTTACACCGACTTATGCCACGCCGCGCGTGTTCCTAACTATACTAGATGAACGTTCGTATCCACCATTACATCTTGGGCCTTCTTTTGGTCGCCGGCACCTCCATGCAAACGCGCCCCAGTCTCCTATTTCAAGGCATCCTGGTCGGGCTTTTCATCAACGGCATCGCCCGATGGGGATTCGATAGCATTCTCCAAACCCCCGCTGAGCTCCGTGGTGACGCGCAGCTTGGAACCCTACTTCCTCTCATCACGGCCCCCATAATCCATAACCTCCACCGCCATCATCTCAAACCCAACATCACGTTCCAGTGGGAGTACCCGCTCCCGAAGCACTACGATGGCATGAGCATTCTCGTCAACGATGTTGAGCGCTTCCGGGGCTACGAAGATGCAGGTGTTGAGAATTTTACGTGGGAAAGGCATATGAAGGATGTTCCCGAGTACTTTAGGTTTGCGTACATGAGTGGGAGTGTGAGAGCTGATTTTACGAAGGCGGGTACTTGGCGTAGCGATGGCGGATGGACGGAGATGGAATCTGGGCCATCATAGAGATTGGCTCGGATTGATTGATTGACGAGATCGACAGGTTATACATCAGTTGAAGCTGGACTTGTGCTGTCTCACAGCATCCTTGACTTCGCTATATCTTGAAGATGAGTTGGAGGGCTATTGGGGCTCGTGACACGTTGTCTTTGCCTTGGTGGTAGGCCATCCTTTGTTGTTGATACCCTAGACGCTTGTAGATGAAGCAGATCTCGTTTTTGTGTATCGATCCTTCACGCAACGATATTGCATGCAAATGACGAATAAAGAACGTGGAGGCGAAGCAATGATAGACCAATGTCTCCCGTCGCCTCTCATCCTTCCATCGCTTCTCCGTCTTGGGCAAGCTCCACCAATCACTGTAGGGCTCACATAAATCGACATTAAGGGCGTAGACGGGGTCATAATCAGATACAAGTGGGCCAAGATTGTGTGGACGCATTCCTGTCTGACATCCGCCGGCTTCCTTAACATGTTCTTTGAGTGCGGTGCTCAGGCCCCGTCATATTTTGCTCACGGGCCATCTTGCGCCCAAACACATGGACAGTTGAATCGGGAAGATGTAATCGCATTGGCGAGCTAAGGGATGCAGTTCGATTGTCGCCGGAACCGACGAAGTCGCGTGAAAGGATCACGTTGATGTCACCGCTGATGTCGAGTTTTTCAAAGAGACGAGGAGCTGGTAGATACTAGGGTCTTAATCGACGATATCAACGTTAGTATGGATTTACATAATGTTTATCACGGGTACGTTCACCATGCTAGTGGTGCGCTAAGATTAAATGTAAGCATGATGTGTACATGCTGGAGGGTGTGAAGGTAGCGGGTTTCGGGCGGCGGATTTGGGCGGCGGGTTTGGACCGCGGGTTTGGACCGCGGGTTTGGGCGGCGCAGCGGATTTAGTCCTGCCATTCCGACATGATGACACTTCTTGTACACCTGTGCGGGTGCACAAGACCTATATATATATTACCTTCCCCAATATTCCGCATTTCACACACTTCCGTGAACTTTGTAGTTCGATCATCGGACCCGACTCCAACCATCAGTGAGTATGAGGAACCAACGGCCACATTTCATACTAAGCAAACGTGAAAGCAAACCTCCAATCATGAAATACGAACTCGACCCTGATTTTCAAGCGTGCAGAGCGAAGGCTTTCCAAGCCCTCGGCCTCCCAACTGATGTGCCTCGTCCACGCTTCCCCCGCGGCGACATCGAGTCGAGGAGAGCAAGCACAATCCTTTTGAAGAAGCTTCTCGAACTCGGTGGAGATGTCCCAGACGACATCACGAACACACGATACAACGTCCAAGCAGGCGATGGATTCCAGGTGCCTGTTTTCGCATATCGAAAGGCGAACGATCAAAACGAAGAGGCCTTGCAGCCCGCAGTCCTCAGCATCCACGGCGGTGGCATGATCTTCGGCCAAGCCGATTCTTTTGAATATTTGATAAAGGCGGACGTTGCTGCGACTGGGGTCCCGCATTTCAGTGTTGATTACCGCCTGGCGCCTGAAGTTCGCCATCCCACTCCTGTCGAAGACTGCTATGCTGCTCTCTTATGGCTGCACTCTGAAGCCAAGACCCTGGGGATCGACAAGTCGCGCATCGCAGTCACTGGTCCTAGTGCCGGTGGCGGCCTCGCTGCCGCTGTCGCGCTTCTGGCCCGCGACCGTGGCCTCGATCCGCCGCTCGCGAAGCAGATCCTGTGCGAGCCTATGCTTGATGACCGCACCACGGAAGAAGATGCTGAGTTGGCTCCGTTTGTTGGGTGGTCGTGGGATGATAACTGGACCGGTTGGAATGCATTGCTAGGGGCTGAGCCAGGGGCCAGCAATGTGTCGGCTTATGCTGCTCCGGCGCGGGCTGAAGATCTCAGTGGGCTGCCGTCAACTTACATTGATGTGAGCAACCTGGATATATTTGCAAAGGAGGACCAGCTGTATGCCCAGAGGTTGAAGGATGCTGGTGTAGATGTGGAGTGGCACTTGTACCATGGTGTGCCACATGGCTTCGAAATCCTCGGACCGGGATCGGAGGTGCTGCGGAAAGCAACAGAGAATCGACAAGCGGCGCTTCGGAGCTTTTAAGATAGAAGAATGACTGTAGTTTTCTTGAGTTCTTTTCCTAAAGCCTTTTGCAGCGCGTGACCTCATCCAGTGGAGCGCAGCTGCACATGCTGCCGGAGCTGTTGAAAGACGATCGACAATTCAAGTGAAGTTGAAACTTCTCGATCTCTCCTCGATCTCCTTATAGTCTTGATAGTGAATTGTACTCCCAATACTTGCTTAAAGGATGTATCTCTCTCGAAGCTTTGCGTGGTTCATCGTTTTCTCAATTGTAGTTCGGCTTGTTCATAGACGCATCCTTAGAGTCGGTGCAAAAGAAGCTAAATTTTGCGCTCTGGGAAAGTTTATATATGCCACCCGCCAGAACGACCTTTACATACAACCATAGGATCATGAAAACAGACTTTCCTTCTCGATCCGCCGTTTTGTCGTGGGACTGTGTTCGGGATGTTGATGCGCTTTAAGCTACGCTAGTCTTGAAGCGCTTGGTTCCGCTGCTGACCCGTAACCTGTACACTGCAACCCGTGCACCGCACCTCCAAACACTAAAAGCTGCAAGCAACATGTTGCTTTTACAGTGTCGCAACATAAGTTCCTGGCTGGCCCTAGGTTGCTGCCTCATCAGGAACCTCAATGCCACCACGCAAGAACTTTTAGGGACAGGCGCGCTCCCAATAGTATTACGCGCTCTTATGCCTCCAAATTGCTTTGAGGACTACCAAAACAATCACAAAGCGCTAGGCGGAGTGAGTCCACAAATGCACAGATACTAATTTTTAGATTCGCCAAACTGTCTTTCAGAGGTCAACAGCGACCTTCAGCAGCCACTATCTTTCAAATAGATAAAACTGTTCCTGAAATAGTGCTCATAAACTGTCACCAATCAACTCTCTTGAGTATGTGAAACCGTCACAGAAGCCGTCACAGATACAGCCCTGGCTGCTTACAATAGACCTCGAGGGAGTTCCGGCGTCATCCAAATGAATTCAAATCCTTCCACGATCATCGCTGGCCTCAGGTCACTCCTTGAAGGAATAACCTATGCTTGCTTGGATGAAGGCGAAGACTGAAACAGTAGTCGCTCCAGCCACGATGCCCAGTATGGCAGTTCCAGTGAAATTTCCGACGGTATAACCAACAACACCAGCAACAAGAATAGTGCCCGCCATTCCTACTACAAGAAGCCAGCGACTAGCTTCAGTCCGAATTAGGATGGCGTGGTAGTGGCCATCTGTGGGATTCTTGGAATTGAATTGCGGGTTTTCGCGGATAACAGCTGGTCCGCTGCCAACGAGAAGAGACGGATTGTGGAAGGCTTTGGTGAGCTCTATGAGCGGCCGACTGGATGCAACAATGACGCGACGGGGGTAGTCCTGCGCTTCTGGGTCGGGATTGGCGGTGAACTGGACGGATTAGCGGCTTTGCCCGATAGATAGGAGAGGTGTAGCACGTAGTATTAGATAAAGAATTAAATAAAATTAGAGGGATGTGTCAGTGAACAAAGGAACTGGTTGGGTTGAGTCATATAAGAGGGGGTAAGTAATTTGCCGAGATTGTAGAGAAAAACCTGGCTAAACGACTAAATGACAGGCAGCTTACAGAAGATATGACCGCGTCTTCAAGAAGAGAGCGAGCATGAAACCAAAGAATAGTCGGTTTGGTGCGCTTGTATGCTTCCCTGATAGCATGCATAGTAGTGGTACCTGTCATCCCACTGTGCAGCTCAACATTGTAGACCGTATGAACGCCATTTCTCAGCACAACAACAGACCAATCAAAGTAGTGGTCCCGCGAATTGGTAGATACTTGGCTTGTAAATGACGATGAAGAGGATGAGGCCATAGTGGAAGCTATGGAATAAATTGCCCAAGTGACTTCAAGTAAAGAGAGGCTAGATGTAGTTCGCAACTGATTGTAGACAAAAAACAAAAGCTAGCTTGGTGGATTGTAAAACCAAGGTTTCGGTTCCACATTTTAATGGATTGAGCACGACTGCGAATTTTCGTGATGTTAAGGTAGAGATTCCCGCGAAAATGGAGGCAGTGAGGACAAACGCGGACAAAACGACACGCGAAGATGGAAAAAATTAGTATGTTACAAGACTATCTGCGATACCTAGAATACACCATATCGACGAGAAAGGCGTGCGCCGCGAGCTCCCAGTGTCGCAGTAGAGGTGCGAAATGTCGCGGCACCGCGTATGTCAGCAGCTTGCAGCTAATTACGCCGCATGCGGCATGTGGCGCTCCAGTCCCAGTCCAGGATCGGGTCTAGGATCGGGTCTGACTGCAGGTTCCTTTACGTATATGTGCGTGATAACCGACGTGGCACCCAATTCCCGACCAGCCGCGAATTTCGCGCCGGAAATTGTCGCGCGTGGGACCATCCACCTAGGATGAATGCTGAATTTTCTTCCTTCGTCTCCTTCCTCGCTCTTACTCCCTCACCATAGCGCGTATTTCATTTCAACCTAGCCTAGGCTCATCTCCATCCTTCCTACCCTAACTATCAACTCTTTACTACCAACTGTTTATCTCGAATCTGGTTCTACCCACTAGCACTTGAACGTAAAGCTAAGCGTTAATGCAAAGAGTGCTATTGATCGTCTTCGACCCCTGCGCAACAACTTGCCGATTTCTGTTTCCCGTCCACTTCAAGGTAGCCTTTAAAGCTACTCAGCCGAATATAAGAGAGCATGGATGACATGAACGATATGCTCGACACGAAAGACTTATTCAGCGAGAAAGAACGGTCAGGCTTGTCCCCAAGTGGGTTGGAAAATAGCTTAGCTGGCCGTCTCGAGGATAGTCATATTCGAAACAGTCTAGAAACCTCGACTCCACGCGGATCAAATGCTCACACATACAATTTACGAAAGAAGAAGCGCGAGATGAACGTCATCACCAGCATACCTGAGGACCATCCCCAAAAACAAGAGATATCTCCCCCGGATGATGTCAACTATCCGCCGAAAGTAGATGCAACGAAGAGCCATCTTGGCGGCTCATCTCTGCACGAGACCCCGGGACACATGTTCGTTACACCCAACTTATGCGAAGCACTAGAGTCTTGCCTGTCAGCTCTACTGCACTCGCCGAAGGGATTCTGCATTTCACTGGCTCTAAATGATGGCGAAATCATAACACCCGTCACACTAGATGTGTATAGGCCCAGGTCTCACTCCTCCCTGGAACCCTATAGCGTAACGAAAAATTCACTGAGCAACGACAAATTGAAGCCTGGAACTCAGCCGAATGCTTCCATAATCACCATGACGCCCTTATGTCAAGATGTGTTGACAATGAATCGACAAGTTCTCACTACGGAACTGGCACTGGATCCGGACACGGAGTTCATGGGGAAAAGTCACATGTGCGATATTGAACGTCGGGAATCCCATTATAACCTTCCGAGTAGAGCTTCTTTGTTAGGAAAAGCGCCGAGGACGATCGTCGGAGATAAGCCGAAGCAGGCGGAAGGGTCCAGTGATAGTTTCACCACCAGATATGGAGGGCATAGGGCAAAATTCGGCACGAAGAGGAAAAAACTTGAAGATTATGCAGAGCTCTGCTCTGTGAGCTCAAGCGACACAAGCGACGAGAGCGACGAGAGCGAATCTGAGGATGACAACGTTCCTGTATGGGTCAGTTCACACAACAACGCACAGTACGGCACTATACCGACCGCTTTCCAACCATATATCCGGGGTTTTGAAACCGATATCTCTTCTTTACCATGCGGCGACTCCCCAGAGAGCGGTAGCGGTACTGGCGGTTCGGCAAATCAAAATACCCCTGCGTCGTCTGGATCGTCCCTACCCGGGACCCATAGTCTTCACGGGACTGGAAACCCGCCATTGGGTGCTGGGCCAGGATCTTCAAGCGAAGAAAATGCCTCAGTTCTTCGATATAAAAGCGCACGGGGAGAAGATGTCATTCCTCGGCAACCGCGTCCCCTCGTTTGTTGGTACCCTGCCGCTGGAATAGCTTGTACCTCAAGGAAGATCAAGAAAGATCCTAAAACACGCCGCTTGTGGATGTAAGTCGAATCAAAATGCATTCCGACATCCATAGACGATCGCTAATTCATAAAAATAGTGATCACGTTTGCGCTCCCCGTGTGGGACCCAGCCATCAACTGCCTGAAAAATGCATGTTCTGCTCTCTTCAGTTTGTCACGCAAACACTGTTGGAAGAACATGTCCAGAACTCAAAGTTGAAAGGCATGTGTAAACAGTATAGCGCCCAAGAGTTGGTTAAGATAAATTCCGAGTCGAACAGACACGGGGTGTCGAGAGAACGCATTGAAGTTGTCAAAAAGATGAGAGAACAGATCGAAAAGGCCCTCAAGAAGGGTGGGCCACCCGCCGTCTTCGATGTGAATACTATGGAGCTACTGACGAAGCGCGTGGACAGCAATGTCACAACATACATAAACGGTTCCGACACCCCAGAAAAGACTGCTGAATCAGAACTCTGGAAATGGTATCTTATTTTTAAGCAATTGCATCCAGACGAGGAGGTGCCCTTAAATCCATGTAAGTCCCTCTCTCCAGTTTTAAGGGACTAGTTTTAAATATATATAGTCACGACAAAAAAGAAGTCCGTAGGACCAATGGACAAATTCACAAACGACGCTCTGTACATTTTCAACTACAACGTTGATCAGAGGATCAAGGAGAGGGGTTTTAACCGTAACGACTTGAGTCTCGCATTTCTCGATTCGTTGGAGATGGCAAATATCAGTGAGCATCAGGAAGAGGGCCGCAGAAGTGGACGGAAGAGGGCCAGGCTTTCACCTGCGGAGGAACTCGCGCCAGGTCCAGAACTAGCAGGTCCAGAACCAGCTGGTACTAGGCTCGCGATTTGGCAGCAGCTACCAGCTCCACCACCAGCAACGGTAGCGGGAGGAGCACTAGTACCAGGTCAAAGACCCAATACGCTCTACGACCCGCCTCTTCCTGTTATGGGAGAGCAACTAGGGTTCAGTCCTGGCGAAAATCAATATGGTGCCTATCAATTGGAGGGACAGGATGGCTTCGATTCTCTTGACGAATGGTTGCGAAGACTTCAGAACGGTGAATCCTCTTGAGATGCGACTTTTACCCCCGACAATGGGGCCGAAGCATCGCGGTTCCAATGCTCTCCTACCGAATGATAACACCCGTCTACATCTCCTACTTTCAATACTCCAATACTCAAGCATAAATTAAAGATTTCCTAAAAGAAGAGTGTGACTGTGCCTGTATTGTCTCAGAGTGGCCAGCTTGTTCAAGACCTCGAGGACTCTTGTGAAGATGGGCGATGCAGGTGACTGGAGCGGGGCAGCCTCGGCTCCACGGGTGGAGTCGCTTTTTGCCCCAGCCTCGCCATCGCGCAACCGGCCGCCCCCCGAATCTGCGACGTACCTGTAAGCCTTTGCGGCCTTGCTGTGTTAAAGCAGCAAGTCGAAAAGAGGCAGAGCAGAATACTAGACAAAGATCAGGCTTACTGTAGGCGCCTCCGACAGGCTGCGGTAATCAGTCTTCTAAAACCCGACATCCTTAAACGGAACAAAGGTTAGGTGGGTGACCACTAACGTGTTTTACAAACGAGCTGCGAATACAAACGAGCTGCGAGCCCCACCAACTTTCTGCACCTCTACACGCGCAATCCTCAACCCCATCATGATATAATAAAGAGATATTGATATAATAGACTAAGTAGTACCTGAAGTATCTTTTTTGCATGTACGTAAGTTATGGCCAGGCTCTCTACACCTTGTGCAGCGCGCCAGAGCCTGTCGGCTGATACCTGTTCATACACCACTTTAACGCTGTTTACGCTCTATCTACTTATTAGCCTCCTTTTGAGCGATTATATCCTCTCCTTCTACTCTTATTAAAGTCCCTTACTTCTGTATCCGCTTCTTTTTACGCTACTTACGCTTTATTACTGCCTTATTAGCCTTCTTAAGGCTAGTAATCTGATCGCGTATTAGCTTAGCTAAGAGCATTATTACTTCTACCCCCTTCTTAAGCTAGCCAATCGCTTTAATAATTAAGGCTAGTAACGAGCTCTTATGCCGCCGTACGCGATCACGTATTAATATTAATTAAGCTTTAAGCTCGCGCACGTTACTTGGTGTTTAAGCCTACTATTAACGGTGGTACACTTACCTAAGCCTGGTTCGGATAAGGGTAGGGTAGTATATCGTAGTGTTGCCGTAGGTAGTATTTAGGAGATTTAAGTATAGGAGTTAACTGCCTAAGTATAGGGTATTCTAATATCAACCGATTTAAAGTAATTTAAATAACTATTCGTGTCTATTAATTTAGTAAAGCAAATCTAAGAGTATAAACTAAATAAGAGAGTTAACTACAAAGAGTTAAAATATAAGTAAGATCTCTTAGATCTATATAGTCCGTTTCTTTCTAGTTCTAATCCTATTAAGCTCTCTTACTCCCGGGATTATTACTTACTTCCGGGATTATTACTTACTCTCGGAATCTATTAATCTTAGCGGGATTAAGGTTATATAATTACTAACCTAATCCTACCCCGCGCGTTAGCTTAACCTTCGGGGTCTCGTCGTATACTTTCTTACCTACTACTCCTTAATCCTCCTATAGTTTACTTTTATCTATAATACCTACTAGATAGCCTCTATAGTAGATGGAGGAGTAGGCGTACGGAGCTATATATTAAGCTTTAAGAGAATAATATCTAGCTAGAGAGGAATAAGGCCTACGCCTCGAAAGGCTGCGCAGATATTGGCTACTATAAACGAGCGCTTAAAGGCTACTTTAAAGGCTGGTAGAAACTCGAGCTTCGTGATATAGTTAATATAGTAGCGGATTAAACTCTTAACCTTACGACTATACGCGCGCTTTAATAGCAAGAAGTAGCTAACGTTAAGCGGTTATAGTAGGTAAGATAAATAAGATAGTATATAGAGTGTATAGATATTATTCTCTTTATAAAGCTCTTAAAATTTAAGAGAGTAGTGGCTTATATAATCGTTAAAGATAAGTAGCTAATACGTCTCTACTACCTTGCTATCTATATACTTAATAAAGTGCTTTAGCCACTTAGTATTAATGGTGGTATACTTACCTAAGCCTAATCTATATAAAAGTAGAGTATAGGGTGGTAAACGAGTTAGGCCTACCCTGAGATTAGGTTAGGGTTAGGTCGGGGTCGTATAGACCTTAAGTTAAGGTTAAGTTAGAGCTATATAGACTATATAGCGGGGTTAGAGTTAGATTATATAGATTAAAGGCTAGAGTTAGAGTTAAGTCGTATAGACTAAGGGTTAAGGTTAGGCTAGAGTTATTAAAGCTTACGTTAGATTAAGTTATAGGTAGTATAGGGTAAATTACGTAGAGATACTTATAAATTAATTATAGCTATTAATTATAGTACTATAAATAATAAGTATAGAGTTA
>Ga0247733_1000159_pt1 | contig 86078 bp, 70 predicted proteins | sample UWRJL043104R2_FD_180932 | JGI IMG/M metagenome (GOLD analysis project Ga0247733, IMG submission 180932) | Plant litter microbial communities from Arlington Agricultural Research Station in Wisconsin, United States - UWRJ-L043-104R-2 | ecosystem: Environmental > Terrestrial > Plant litter >... | reverse complement strand
GGGATTTGTTAGCGAATAGCTGAGGAGGGAGCTACTTGAGGGCATACGAAGACGAGTTGCTGCTTCAGATTGAAGCCCATCTTTTCGGCGAGACTTGGCTATGTGGCCCCGGATGGCGTGGCAGCGCGGGGGAAATGGCTGGTGGGGGAATGCGGGGGGATCAATGTAAGCCGAAGAAGTCACACTCTACAACACAAATACAAATATCTTCCTGTAACTGTAACGGCTCACAAGAAAGACGGACGTCAAGCAGATCAAAAGGCAAGCGTCGTAAGCAGCGGAGGGGCGACCAAGGCAATATACACGGCCGCGGTCAGGCGACCAGTCGGCGTTCAACGGTCATCGCGGAAGTCTGTCAGATCACCCTCGACGAGCCTCGGCAGCTTCCTCGGTTAGCCTAGCGCGCCGTTCGTGCGCTGATTGGTCTGATGCGGGTTGGTGTAACGAGCGAGTGCTGGGTTGGGGATAGGGCACGGTAGTGTTGGCCGTCTGATTTTGTGGGGTTTGACGTCAGGTGGATTCTTGCTTAAATCGACGACGGTGCAGTCCCGAACATGTTAACGATCTGGTGAATACGGACTGTAGCGAAGGGCAGGCGAAGAGAAGAGCAGACGGTGAAGAGATGGAACGCAACTGGTTGTTCTGAGGGCGTCGGGAGCGCTGACGGCTGGGCCTGCCACGTTGGCCTCGACTTCATGGGCCCGCAGAAGAAATGGTTCGCGGGCACACTCCTTCGCAGACCACTGCAGTCGTAACATCCTTGAATATCGCCGTCGTCTCGGAGTGGCATACCCCCCACACGTCACACGTCAAACAAAACTCCTCGAGAGATCCATACATTAACGAGCGGCTGTCCTCTGGCAAAGACATCGACTACGAAGGATATCGAATCGCGGAACACTAATTAAACCCTCGCACCAAGCCTTGCACATCGCTTCCGAATGTGAGACGAACGACGTGATCACCCAACCCATATACAGGACAAGTATCGATGCCGAACAAATTAACAACCGCGACCATTAGACTTTGCCTTCTGTAACCACTTTTGCGGGTGCGGCATGTCTGTGAGCATGTTAGCGGGATCTTTCGCGACTTCGAGTCGGCGACGTGTACTCACACTTCGTCAAATTTGTACAGCACTGGCTTGGTGAGACCCTTCTTGCGAAGGATGTATGTCTTGATCCACCAAGACAGATTCGGACCCGCCTGGTACTTCATGTGCGTGCGCGTCGGAACAGCGAAGACGTAGTCGAGCTCCTCCAGAGTGCGCTGCTTTGTCTCGGGCATCCACAGGAAGCTACATCTCGCTATTAGTGACCATTGGGAAATAGGGGGGCATCTACTCACATCATGATGAGTGCAAGGATATTCAGACCCGCATAAAATCCGAAGACGCCCTGCGGCTTCATCACCTTCAGCATAGTGGGCAGAGTCAGCGACAACACAGCCGCCCAAAAGTTGTTGGTGGCCACAGCCCACGACATGCCGACCTCACGGTGAGACAGCGGGAAGACCTCGGCCGAGTACGTGAATGGGGCGGGACCCATGCCCGGACTGTAAAATGCCCCGAATAGATACACAAAAAAGGCAATCAGGCCCATGTGCGCCCTGCTCTCGGAGGGGATGTAGTAACTCATACCAGCCGCTAACAGAGACCAGAACATGTTCGGGAACGTGAAGAGCAGGAGACCGCGACGTCCGAACGTATCAATGGTCCACACGGCGGGCCACGCGAAGACGAAGTTGACAAGACCGAATCCGAATGAGGCGATGAGAGCTTCTCTAATGGAGGCGCCGCCCTGTCTGAAGATGGTGCTCGAGTAGAAGGCAATTATATTAATTCCGCACATCTGTTGGCCTATCATGACGATACCGGAGGCCTGGGTTGCACGGCGAATTCGTGGGATGGTGAAAAGTTCAATGAATCGCGTAAAGAAGTTGCTCTCGGGCTTCAGGCCTGCTTCACGAACAAGGACCTCCTCCTGAGCGAGGAGCGCATGAGTGTAGTACAGATCGCGCGCAGCCTGGAGCGGCGTGTTGCGCACTCGCAGGAAGGACTTGAATGCCTTGGCGTACTTGTGCTTCTTCATCAGCCATCGAGGCGACTCCGGCACGAACCAAATACCGAGGACGAGCGGGACGGCGGGGATAAAGGCGGAGCCAAACTGTAGTCGCCAGGAGATGGCACCAGTGTCCTGCACACTCTGTTAGCGGCTGAAGCTGCTGGATGTTTGTCCTGAAAACGCACCATGACCACAAGATTAGCGACGGTACCGAGGAAAATACCAAAAGCGGTCCAGATCTGCCATGACATGACGAGTCCTCCGCGAACGCTGGCGGGCACGATTTCAGCGGAAAAGACGGGCACCGTGACTTCTTTCAAACCCATGCCGATGCCGAGAAGGACACGGCAGACCGCGAGCTGTCCCCAAGACTGGCTGAGGCCACTTCCAATAGGCGCGAACACCGAGAAGATGGCAGCGACGAAAATGGTACCACGGCGTCCAATGTACTCATTCACGGGGTCGGAGATCCATGCACAGAAGAGAGCGATGGCAATGTACGGACATGAGTTTACGAACCCGACAATCCACGCATTCTTGGTGCAGTCGGCTTCGCTGATACCGTTTGCCTCGCAGTAGGCGCTGTCATCGGGGATGCCAAATCGCACACCGAAAGTCAGGTTGGCGCCGTTCGAGCCAGTCTGGTCCCAGCCCTGGATGGCGGCAGCGATGGAGTTGAGAATGATGGTCATGTAAAGCGTCCTTGGAAGCTTGAAGCGGTGGGTGACCTCCTCACGCAACACGATGCGGTCGGCTTCATCAAGCTCCTCAATGTCGTCGAGGGCGGCTGGGGACTGAGCAGCGAGGGCGCCCTTGTACAGCAAAGGAGCTTCGGCCTCGAGGCCATGCTCTGTCGCGAAGAGATCCACATCCCGGCGAAGCTGCTCCTTTGAGAGACCGACGAGAGGGTTGCGGATCCTGATCAAGTTAGCGACTGCGAACTCCACTTCGTACTTGAACAACTTACTCGCCCTCGGTGTTGGATGTGAGGTTTGCTATGCTTGCTCGGCGCTTCTCCTCGCTGTTGTTGCTGGAGGTGTTCTCCACGGGCTCGATGTCATTCTTGGGGTCAGCCATAGTGGTGCACTGAAGAACGCTGGTGGATCTGGAGCTGTCTCCGACCTGGGAAGCTGGGGGTTTTTAAAAGCTCGAGGCAGACAGGTAGGGGTGTGCTATAGGACAAGCATGGGTAGGTGTTACACTGCTGGCGGGGATGCCTCGCTGCCTTCATCTCCATTCCCGCTGGTCTTGGAAACTTTTGTGCAGAGCTGTGCAAGGACCAAATCACGCGGTGCCGGACAACAAACATGGAGTGGAAGCCATGTCAGTGGCGCAGGGCCCCTCCCAGCTTCTTCGAACCTCATTCGCGGATCGCCAATCTTGGCTGGCTGCATGGCTGCAGCATCCTGCACGTTGCCCAGCATGGCGCGATTTTCACACACTGCCGCCGCGTTGCCCCGCTCGCACGCATTTAGCTGAATTGGGCGTTTGCTCCTCAGCATCAAGGAAGATGTGGTCGGGTTAGAGAGGATCGGCATATCCACCTGCGGTAGCAAGCCACGACAACCTCAACACCGACGTTCAGTCGGTTTCAAGTCTTTCCCAGCGCTGCGGGTTCCACTGGGAACAGGAGTGAACCAGATAATGGGCCTGATCGTCTGTGCGACCAGTCACAAATACGGCGGGCTGCTACACGTCCCGAGTACGTACTTCTTGAGTAACAGCGCCGCCGCCGAATAACATTCACAACCACAATGCGGAGCCCCGGGTTTTCTGAGCAATCCTTTGCTCGGCACGGGACGCATGGGCCAACCAACAGCGTAAGCCAAGGCAGCTCTGCACTCACACTATCCCGTTCAAGCAGTATGGGAAGAAATACGAAGTAATCGTGGTTGAGCGACGAGACTCGCGAAGTGGATGCGACTTGGCACATGTGGCACACATGGCCCTTTAGCGGATTGCGGGGTTGCTGTAAGTAGAGCCCTTTGATAGCTATGCAACTTCTCCAGCTGCGTTATTTTCCAATGGTTGGCGCCTTGTGATGGTCAAACATCGGACGTTGTTGGGTAGCTGAGCAGTCGTTTAGAATGGAAGGATGCCTTGGTGCGTGCCGTTGTGCGATCACCGAAGCGGCAGCTAAGCCCTGAGGTGCGCCTGACGATCCCTGCTCACCGGCTGATATTGAAACGGGGCATCGATCTGGGTTGCGCAGCGGTTTGTGCAGCTTGGATGTGGTCTTGCTCTGCGGGTCATGCTGGCGCTGGAATTTCGGGTATATTACGACAGCAGAAGTCAGCTTGCCTCTCGAGGACAATGCTGATATGCGACGTCCATTTCTGTAGCATTAACGGCATGGCAACGCTTCTCCATTCTCGAAGAATGCAAGGTCGTTAGCTTGACCTCGCCTAGCGGTATATAAGAACTCGCCAGCCAACGCTTTGCTTGCATCCCTTGCTCGGCGCGGAGACGGCAACGGTACGCTAATTTCAGCCACGGCGTGTATTGGCCATCGTTACATCAAGTTCTCCTTGTTCAAGGTTGGAAAAAGGTCATGTTGGTGGGCGAATCCATCATCATAGCAAACACAAATCGGTGACTGAAGAGTCAAAAATAAGCTGACACTGAACACTGACGCCAAACATCGACGCCCGCCTTCGCGCGAGCCTCCCGCCAAGTCCGCAAGCATGGAATCTGTGGAAGGCGATTGTCGCGTGGCCATGCTGACAGCTCGCATGAATTACATCTCTCTCGCGCGATGAGGGAAGTTTCTCCAAATCTGATTTGCATCTTACCACAGCGGTGTACGTTATTAATCTGACCGGCTACCATTCATCCTTCCAACGCTGCTTGATCGCACAAGGTTTGTCAACCCATAACATACAATCAAGCTTTATTCCGCGGCGTAAGCCGTAGCTGAACATCCTCACCTCGGCCCACCGTAACAATGCCTGGGGACGGTCTTCCTGCGTCAACTTTTGGAAAAGCGCTAGATTCCATTGCGACATTGTACCTCGTCAGCAGGACAGCAACGAATGCGTTAGCAGACCGCCTGGCAAAGACTCTTCCTGGACATAGCGTGTGACCACCACCCCAAGGGCGGTAGGATAGACTCTTGGACAACTTGGAGTTCTCCACGAAGCGGTTCGGATTGAGACTCTCTGGTTGTGAGCCCCATATGTCAGTGTCGTAATGCAGTTCTCGGATCGGCAGCTTGAGTGATGTCAGTAGACAGATAAAGAACGGGGTTCCATAGGCAAGCAAACCATGATCTTGTTTCCTGGCTTCAACATCTTTCCCCCAACCACCGTTGGCTCCATTACTACACGGGCAAGCGAACTCGTAACCGTGAGCCGCAACGTTTCGCTGACGAGAGATTCTAGCCTCGGACATTGCTCAAGCAGGTATGTCTCGTCGACCTGCTTACCTTGCACGGCCGGAAGAATTTCTTCGCGTATCTGCTCAAGAAGGGCTGAATTATGCACTAGATGCGAGAGGAGCCAGAATGCCAATTTGTATAGGTTCCCCACTGCGCTGATATTGACTTAGCTCGTTAGCGGTAAAGGAAGCAAGGCGAACTCACGCCCAATAATGCAAGAGAGTAAATTTCCCCATATCATCTTCCGTCAAGCCAGCCTCCCGGAGCATATCCTCGAGCGCGTCGACAAAATATATCGATCCTGGCCGTTCACTTCGCGGCTGTCGATAGTAGTCGGTAAAAGCGCCTGTGATTGTTCCCTTCGCCTTGATCATGTCCTGCGCGAAAACACTCGGAAGCATGAAGAGGAACTTCCAATTACAGTGCTCCCATTCGATGAATGCTTTTATCAAATCCGGCGATCTCTGCAGGAGAGCTGGACCGAAGTATGCCTCTGTCTCGTCGGTGATGAAGATGTCAACACAGAGATCGAGCAAGGAAACGACAGCTGCATCTTCCGAGCGGCTAAGAACGGCCTGATTTGCGGGATCCGCAATATCCAATCTCTTGAAGATCTTTGGAAGCATTTTATCTTTCATGAGGGAGTCAAGCCTTGGACCTGTGTGAAGCTGATTGCGGTGCAATTCGATCGTCATTTGCGTAGGTGTTAGAGGACGGCCGTAACCCGCATTGTAGCGCGCTGTTGGATGCTCGTCAAACAAGGCTTTGCGACTCTTCTTTGATATACCTCCCAGGGTATACATGTCCATCGAGATTGGTGCTAAGGATATGGTCTTGGAGTTCTTCCAGACGCCGCCGATGTCTTCTGGAGAAGTCGCGACGTAGATCGTTTCCCCAGCCACTGTCATAGCAAACGGCTCGCGTGAGGGCGAGAAATGTTTTCTTTAGCTTCTGTTAGCGTTCTTGGATGTCGCACAGGGCAGAGGGTGCTGTTTACCTTCCCTTCTCGATCGCACCATTGAAGTCGATAAAGAAGCTAGAAACGTGGCCTGCTCAAGGTAAGTATACGGAGGAAGCCATCTAGATTAGGCCGTGCTACCAATAACTGTAATGGAGTAAGTACATTGCGACAATTCCTAAGCCCAAGCGTCTACTTACAAGGGATCCAGTACGGGAGCTCTTTGGGCTCATCGGGGTACAACCGCGGCCGAACATAGAACCTCCACAGCCTCCATGATAGCAGCAGACTTAGCGCCGTGAAGATGACTCTAATGGTCGTCGTGTCTACTACAGCATTCATACTGTGAGAGAAGCTGGAGATGTGATACAATGACAAAGAAGGCACGTTGAGTAATCTTTGAGCAGGAGCGGCTTTCCTTGGGAAACAGCGTGGGTAATGCACTCACGTCTGATGTGAGATTGAAGATTGACAACTGTCGGAAGTTAGTTGCTGTGCGGTTCTGGCCTGCTGATCTATTTTGGCTGCGAGAACGCTCGGCCTTGACAAAGCATTTACTAAATACTCACACCAACGAACCTTCGCCCTAGTGTAGTTTACTGTGCATTGGTGCGTCCACGTATGATATCAATCCGTCGCTAACTGTGCACCATCTGGCGGAAGCTGTACATTGTCGTAGGATCTGGGAAATGAGGGCCAAATGTCGTGTGGCTAGCGTGGTGGCCATGCTGACGGCCCGCTTGGTACTATACTTCTCTCGCCCAATAAGGGCACTGCTCCCTTAGTACGGTGATATGTTGAGCGAGTCGCAGCGCTGGACGTTCCACATGCCCTATTACGCGTTTTGGCTAATTGATCGTGGGCCGCCGTCTGTCACTCGGTGCCTAGCGACCTAGGATGTTTTGAGGTTGATATGTCCACATCTACTCCGGGGAATGTCTGCGCCATCCTCTGCAACTGAGTTCACAAGGCAGCTTATTACGGATGTCCAAATACAAGGCTGTCGTAGAGGCTGACACAGCCAGCTCAGAACGATAATATCCGGCCGTTAACCCCAGTCGCAGGTCTCAGATCTCATGTCTTAGATCAGTGCGCTTGTTTACACATGGCGGTTCAACCTGCTAATATCGGTCCTGCAACCAACATTCAGCACTCTGAATTCGAATATGCTCGACAGATCCTTTCGTCGCTTCTCTATCTTGGACAAACTCGATCAACCAGGCTCTGCGGTATGCGCTGTGTAAGGGAGAGGGCTGCTGCTACCCTTTGTGAGGGGTCAATGATGTCTTTCTTTTCTCTACTTTCTATGCTCAAAAATTTAGATAGACCTATTCAGCATTATAGTAGATGAAGCCTATGTTTACAAACACGTTTTTGTCCAGAATTCACCAATAAGCGCTGCGACCTCTGGTACATTTTCCCGAACAACAGCATGGCCGGTCTGCTGTACGACATGCACGTTTGTAAGCCCAACGCTGTTGAGCCGCTGTTCGTCACAGATATCATCCTCCTCACCCAGAACCACGACGGAGGGGATGCCACTACGCGCCGCAGTGGCGAAAAGGGCGTCACTGTCCATGACACCACTGTCTCTGACTATTCCAACAACCGATGCGACGTGACCGGGATGCTCTTGAGATTGCCATTCCCGTAAGGCTTCAGCGACAATCTCGCCCCTCTGGACTCTCTCCTTCCAATCTGCAGGCACAACTCTTTCGCCGCCTTCGAGCCAATCTACGACCCATTTCCGCGCTGCAGCCTCGTCACCGCCGCCGTGCAAATGTCCTTTCTCCTCGGCTGTGAATTCTGATGAGCGAATGAGTCCAGCAGGTGCAACAAGGGCAAAACTTTGCACGCGGGAAGACCTCGTAGTGGTGTATCCAACTGTCAACATGCCGCCGAGGGAATACCCGACAAAGTGTGCGGATGGCCATTCCAATCTGTCCAAAAGAGAGTCTATCAGCTGATGAAACAGACTCGAGTCGTGAGGAACAATTGGCGTATCGCTGAGTCCATGGCCCCAGAGGTCAACTAGTACGAAGTGTGATCGTGGAAACGATGCGTGCAAAGCACGCAATAGGGGAAGCAAGCCCAATGCAGGAGTTTGCACGCCGTGTAGAAAGACCACGCGCTCGGGCGTGTGCGAGTTGTCGAGCGGGCCGGTGGAAGAAGGAAGTATCTCATAGTAGGCGGCTTTGCCGTTGGTCGTGTCTAAATACTTGGCCTTTGGCAATAAAGCGCCGAAGACCTTTGTGAAGGTCGCCTCGGTTGGTCCGGGGATTGGCGATGCGCCATGTGAGCTGGGCGCTGCACCCGGACGCGGTAGGACAAATTCGCTTGAAAGAGGAGACATTGTTGCGTGGAATTTGTGACTGGTTGAAGTTGCGGTACTAGTGATGCGACCTACTGTTATAAATGGTGTGCGAGGTGTCGGATTTCTAAGCGATAAGGGCGCCTACGGCGTTTACAACTTAGTTCCTTCCCCGCGTCATCAACAAATCCACGCAAAAGCATTACAGACCATTCGCTTCGTTGTTCTGATCACTTTAGAGGCGACTCCAAGTTCCCTTCAACAATTTGAATGCTTTCCAAAATCATCGGTGGATGTCGCTGATCAGTCAAGGCTTCATGAACCCGACGAACTTGACCGACCTAGTGGAGGACTTTCGCGATAGATTGGAAGATTTCGTTGAATATTTTGTCCAGCTCACACACACTGCATTGGGAGGAGAGAAAGAAAACACCGGGTAACGTATTAGATAGAGCGAGGCTACAACTAGAGTCAGCCAGATTGACAGCAGGTCGCATCAGACGGACTTACATCGTCGACGTTCCCAAAGATCGGTGGTACGAAGAGGGCTAGGGTGAAGGCACGCTCTTTCATTTGTCATCGTCAGCGAGGAATGTGAATTTCTGGATCGGTGCACGGAATCTCGTTAAGGCTAGCGCTGTCAAACGGTTCTGATCAACGTTCAGCGTGGCATTGAAGCTTCCAAAGCTCTAACTCAATTTCATAGTCGACCCATGACCCACTAACTACAGATACCCATCTGCGCAGTCTCTCCTACCGAAACGTCAACATATTGTGTACAACCTATCAACCACGACTATGGTCGACCATCAGTCTAACGAAATGCCTTCTTCGACACTTTCGTACGACCTGGGCCTAGCCCTCCAGGAAGGCGTCTTTCCCTTCAAGCGCGCATAACCTCCCGTAGCACCTCTCTCCGGTCCTAGTGTGGCCACGAGTACCAGGCCAACGCCGTAGCGATACTCGCACTCGTCGATCAGATAGTTGCTGTGACGCTTGAATACGATGTCAATCATGGAGAGTTGCTTCGGACTGTGTATCTGATTGCCGTACTGGAGACGGAAGGGGTGCAAAAAGTGGGCGAGGGCGGAGTTGGAAAGTACTTATGCTGAGCATACATATGCGGAGGTCTGGTGGGAAGACTGGACGACGGTGTTGGCATTGGAATTGCCTTCGTACGGTGTCAACCACGAAGGTGGACCTAGAGGAAACGCGGCGGTGCTGGACAGATGTGATGCACACTGTAAGACGGCTTTTGGAGGCCACGTAAAAGCTGCGGCTGTTTGAAGCTGCGACTTATCGGTAGTCAGTCAGGAGGAGAACTAGGAGAAAACCGCGAACGGAAATATTGAACTGTGCAATAGACTATGCGCAACCACGAACGCCAATGTGCTATATAAACATCCCATCATTGAACCATGTCATGCTACGCTGTACAACCCACCCAAACCCTATCAAATCCCCATCAATATGGCAACGCCTAACGAAATAAGATATCCCGTTTGCAGCTACGCGCTACTTCTGAAAACAACACTACCACCGTGTCTCCACCGAATCGTTTCTCGCGCAGCCATAACGTGCAATGCTCGACCGAGAGCTTGTTCCGAGTAGCCCTTCCCGTCTACTATCTCTCGTTTCAGTGTAGACAAGTTGACTTGCCAGCCGATGGGCATACGGCGCCGTAGCTCTTCCTCGACCTTGTTAACCTCATCCATGAGATCTTTGGAGCCTTGGCCCTCGCCATGGTTGACGGCGTCCATGGTGGAGGCAAGGAAAAGTCGGATCGCTTCGTCGACGTGCGTTTCGTCGGCGACGGGGGATAAAGAAAGCTTGGCGAGACTTTCGGAGATGCGGATGATGGCTTCGAGCTGACGCACGGTGATGGGGATCGAAGAGCGCTGGTTTGCATTCATCTCCGAAGCGTGTACTTGGCGTCTGATGCTCACAAAGTGTGAGCTCAGCATCTCAGCGGCTTCGGGCGAGAGACGCGGCGCGCACCTCGTTCGGCAGTAGGTGATGTAGCGTTTCATCTTGTCGATAGGGATCTCAGCTTGCTGCGTCTCCTCGGCACCACGCCCGCCCATGGCGAGGGCCATGATGTGCTTCGCCATCTTCTCGTCGCGCCCACGTTCGTGTTCATCTCGCACGATAAAAATCATGTCGAAACGGGACAGGATGGTCGTTTGGAAATCAATGTTCTCGCCGGGTGTCTTCATGTCGTCGTAGCGTCCAAAGATGGGGTTGGCGGCAGCCAACACAGATGTCCGCGAGTTCAGAATGGTCGTGATACCGGCTTTGGCGATGGAAATGGTCTGCTGCTCCATAGCTTCGTGGATGGCAACTCGGTCCTCGTCGCGCATCTTGTCAAACTCATCGATACAGACTACGCCGCCGTCTGCAAGCACCATAGCTCCGCCTTCGAGATAGAACTCTCGTGTGTTGTGGTCGCGCTGCACTGAGGCTGTAAGACCAGCGGCCGAAGACCCCTTTCCTGAGGTGTAGATGGCGATGGGCGAGACTTTTTCGACGAACTTCAACAGCTGGGACTTTGCCGTACCGGGATCTCCGAGAAGCAGCACGTTGATGTCACCGCGAAGCTTCATGCCATCGGGCAAGATCTTCTTAGAGCCGCCCATCAAGAGACAGGCGATGGCTTTCTTGATGTCCTTGTTTCCGTAGATAGAGGGCGCGATACAGTTGGCAAAAACCTCGTAGATGTCGGGCCGCCGGCTCATCTCGAGAAACTCTTGCTCTTCCTCTTCGGTAAAGGAGGCGTTGCCCTTGGCTGTGTGATCGACGTCCGAGTGTATGCCAACGGCGCGAATGTAAGGATTCCGGATTGCGACGGCGGCGGTTTGCGAGTGCTTTGATCCCTTTTGCTGGTATATGGAGAAGACGCCCATGATGGTGCATCGCGTGCCAGGCACAACGCGATTGGCCAGGTAGCGATCTGCGGAGACCATGATATGACGAGGTAGTTCACCAACAGGCACCTGGTCGGGAGCCTCCTGCAGCTTGAGCACCTGCTGATCGATGAACTGGCAGCGCTCGTGCATGACATAGTAGGGGTCGAGCGGGCACTTGTCCGAGTTGTCACCGTCGGTGCGCTTGCGACTGCATGTTCGTGGAAGCGAGACGCCCGAGAAGCCACCGGAAACGGGCAGAATCTCTTCGTGCTGGCAGTTACGGCAGCGGATGGCCAGCGCGGTGGACTTGGACGAGAGGGTTGAGGCGCCGATAATGATGCCGGGGATGCGCACGAGGTGTGAGACGTTGGCAGCGGTCAAGTCACGGATGGACAGCTCCGAGGCTGACGAGTGGAGGAGCAGCTGGTGCTGGGGCAGCTTGATGCTGCGCTGCGAGGGGTAGACGATGCGTTGGGTGCACATCTTGAGGGCGGCTTCGAACAGCGGCAGCAGCTCGGCGGGGTCCTGGGTCAGCTTGTGGGCGAGCTCCTCGTCGTACGATATGAGATGGGCGATGTCGATATCACAGTAGTACTGCTTGCCGAGCACATTCTCGCGGATCTGGTCGCGGTAGACGAAGACGTTGTCGAGATGAAAGTCCATGACAAAATCGACGAGGGCCTGCTGCACGCGCGCGGGGGCTGCATCTTGTCGCTCATCGCCCTCGGCCTGGCTGCCGAAGAGGCTGATGGAGTAGGCCGATTGTCTGTCCGCCATGATGTGTGATGTAGTCTTGGAGGATGAGAGGGGAGGGGGAGGGGAGAGGGGGTAGGAGTGGACTAAAGTGTTCAAATGGGCGGTTGGAGGGACAAAACGCGCGACGCGCTCAGGAGCAAAGCGCGTCGCGGTCCGAGCTTTCAATTAAACCCGTATTGGGTTAGCCGACATGCGCCATGGATTGATTCATCCCATGTTCCATGTTGTGTGTATGTTCGCAGTCGACAGCTGTGCGTGCTGTCAAGTGTGGAACCTGTGTCTAAACATGAATATTCACCGTCGACGTGTAGTGCTTTAGTGCTTAGTGCTTGATTGAGTTGCTGACGATCCGGTGCTTCGACCTAACCAAGCTGGCGCACGTGCGTCCCAGATACATGTTACTACAGGTCTTGAAGCCACTCTGAGTTGTGACAACGGACCAAAATGCATACCATCGAGGACTTGTCGATAAATGTAGTCTCATGATATCTGGTCCGGAGCGCTTGCGGCTCACTATTGACCCTGTCTCGGTAAGCCGCCTGATCCCTGCTGCGCTTGGCGAGACTCACAGCTCACTGCGGACATGCGGCGGACATGCCGCTGATCTGACTGCAACATCATCCATGACCTGGGCCTCGAGCTCTCATACCGACGCGCCCAGTCCCTCCAAAGTCACTCCCCACCTACCGCCCTCCAGCATGACATAGCGCACCTGGCCGACTCGTCTTCCCTATGCCTCGGCCACCCACGCACGCCCGACCCGCGCCGCCATCATGTCGTCGCCTTCGCCCTCGCCCTCGCGCCGAAGCGTGGAGAGCTTCGAGTTGCTCTCGCCAAACCCGCCGCAGAGCAGCCAGTTCCCCTTTCCCGCACATCATGATCTGGCCACGCGCCCCAATTCGACAGGCGGCCGCTACAAGCCACGTCGCGGGTCGACGACGAGCTCGATGCACTCGGTCGGCGGCACCCTGGACAGCGCCTTCAAGGGCGCCGTGGGCATGGGCCCACTGAGAGAGCAGAACCACAACGCCATCTCCACGCTGCTGCAGCCGCCCATCCTGCGGACTGGCATGCTGCCACACACGGCTGCCACGGCCATGTCCGGACACCGCCCACCCTCGACCAAAGACATCCCGCCCGTGACCCTTACCAACATCCCGCACGTGGACCCGTCTGCCTTCAATCCCTACCTCTCGCAGGTCGGCAATCTCTACGAAGCATTCCAGCGTGCCAAAGCCGAGGCCGAGGAGGCGTCGTCAGCATCGAGGCGGGAATCCGCAAAGAAGGATGAGGTCGCCGAACTGCTGGAACGCGGCCTGCAGCCCGCGTCGCCAGCTGGCAGCCCCCGACCGGCTGCAGCAGCCTTTTCTCCCGCGGGCACGCCGCCCAGGCCGAAGCGACGTACAAGCGGGTCGAGACGTGCGCTGCCGACCGTCACACCCCTCTCGACTATACCAAACGTGTACTTTGACGAGAGCTTCCACCTCGAAAACCCGCGCACCTTCGACGTTGTCAGCGAGCGCTCGGAGGTGGTGCGCCCGGTGCGGACCAAGAGCAGCGACGACTTCAACAACGCCAATGGATCCATCGAGGCGATCCAGCCACCCGGGCGCAAGGCACTGGCGACCAATGCCATTCTCCAGGAGAAGTTGTCGTGGTATATGGACACGGTCGAGGTGCATCTCATCTCATCCATCTCCACCGCGTCAACGTCCTTCTTCGCCGCGCTGGGATCTCTGCGCCAGCTGCAGTCGGAGGCTTCCGAGTCGGTACAGCAGATCAAGACGCTACGCGAGGATCTGCAGCGGCTCGACCAGCAGATGGCTATAGGAGGCCTGAAGATTGTCGACATGAAGCGCCGTCGAGAAAACCTACGAAAACTGATAGATGCGACCGATCAATTACAGGCTGTTATCGTTGGACTGTCTCATTGCGACGAAATCGTAGATAGAGGTGAACTCGAGTCCGGCATGAGCCGGTTGGAGATCGTCGAGGGATTGATAACCGGCAATCTCGACACCACAGATGCAGCTACGACGTCGTGGATAGAGACTCGATGTCCTTCCACCACGGTCGATTTGCGAAGCTTGCGGGCCTTGGATGGTGTGGCTGAAGGCATGCAGCAGCTCAAATACCGCATCGGCGCAGGATTCGAAGCGCGCTTTTTGAACACACTACTCACCGACCTGCGAGACCACATCGCCCATGTACCGAACCGAGACACGGTGCAGAGATGGATCTCAACCTCGCATCGGTCGCGAGGCGAGCACCAGAGGATGAAGTCGACCCTTCCCCCTTACCTCAGTACAAGCCCTGAATTCCGGTCACGGCTACGAGCTAGCCTGGTAGGGCTAAGCAGCTCCAACTTCACCAACCAAGCGAGCGCTTCGTTCCGAGACGCCATTGTCCGCGAGATGAAGTTCATCATCAGGAAATACCTTCCCAGCTCCACAGATGACGACGCCGAATCTATGACCTCCGTGTCAACACGAGGCGGCCGTGGACACAGCCAGCAAGACAAGAATTCCGTTTTGGCTCGAAACCTGCGTGCTATGGACCCGGCAGATGCCGAAGACTTCTTCACCAACATTTTCACAGACATTGGCGAAGCGATACGAAGGCTGAGCGTGCAGATCAAGGTTCTACTCGATGTTACCAGCGGAGTTAGCACGCCACCCTTATCTGGCGGTGGCTTCCGGTCCCCTCCCAGAAGCCCGTACATGGCAAGCATCGATAGTTCTATCGATCCCATGGCTTTTGCCATGGCTGGGAATGGCCTACAGGAAGAGCTGATGCAAGCACTCGACCTGTCAAGTCTATTAGGACAAGCCGTCGACGCCGCTCAAACTCAAGCTACGAAGCTCCTCAAGGTCCGCTCTGAAGCCACTGCCCAGCTTCCCCTCGATCGATTCCTTCGCTACTTCAATCTTTGTAGACTATTTGCCGACGAATGCGAAGCTGTGTCTGGCCGTTCCGGTGCAGCCTTGAAGGGCGTGGTGAACACTCACATCACAGACTTTGTGTCAAAATTCGGCGACTTCGAAAAGCAGGAACTTGCCAAAGCCATGGACTCAGATCGATGGGAGCCTAAAGACTTTGATCAACACGATAAAGAGGTGCTTGCGCGAATATTGACCGGCATGACAAGTGACCCGCCCGAGTGGTTGCAAACCGGCTCCCTATGGGATGAGGCGAAGGTAGAGGCCGCACCCAATGGCACAGACCACACCAATGGAGCCGCAGTAGAGAAAGAGAAAGCCAAGAACCCTTCGCCAGCAATAGTGGACGAGGAGAAATATATTGTCTCCAACTCGTCGGCAGTTGTCGTTCGCGGTATCGAACGATTCGAGATTCTTCTAAGCGTTATGCCTGGTATGTCGTCAGAAGTCTCGACCGCTCTGTGCGACTACATCAAGCTTTTCAACTCCCGTTTGTGTCAGCTCATCCTGGGCGCAGGTGCTATGCAAAGCGCTGGCCTGAAGAACATCAACACCAAGCATCTGGCTATAGCCTCGCAGACCCTCTCCTTCGTCATTGCCATCTTGCCTTACATCCGCGAGTGCGCGCGACGGCGCGCGTCAGGCAACAAGCCAGCGCTCGGAGAGTTTGATAACGTGAAGCGCCTACTTCATGATCAGCAACAGTCCATCCACGAAAAGCTCATCGACATTATGAGCAATCGCGCGACGGTGCATGTGCGCAATATCAAGAAGATTGAGTGGGACAATGACACCGAAATCAAAAAGGATGTTAGCCCCAACATGGAGACACTCACTAAGGAGACCGTAACACTGCACAAGGTCATCAACAAGTACCTGCACGAAATCCAGGTCCGCATGATCATGGCACCCGTATTCGAGAGCTATCGCGAGCAGATTGGAAAGGTTTTCAAAGAGGCCCTTGTGAAGACGGCCCCCGGCAAGCAGAGGTATGTACACAACGTCAAGTTCACCCCTTCATGGTCCGCTAACACCCGCAGACTACTCCGAGATGCAAAGCTCTTCGATGCAAAATTGGGTCAGATTGACGGCGCGGGGAATACCGGATCCTACCTCATTCAGCTTGTCGAAGCGAAATCTGTCATGGTGCAGCGCGAGTCCGCCGATGAAAAGAATGAAGAGAAAACGCCGGATGTGATTGCCAAGAACAAGGAAGAACAACCCACCGAGGTCGTACCTTGAAGCTGTCAAAAGGCATTCATAACGCTGAATATGTACTTAATGAAGGAGGCATCGCTCGCCGATCCGGGGTACAGTCCAAATCCTCCTATGTCCGCCAATGTCGCCCTACCGCGGCCTCAGATGATTGTGGCCCACCAAGTTAGTGAGATGCGCCGGATCTGTCGTCGAAGAACCTTAGCCACCCTCGACCAAGTAGGACGCTCAGTCCTAACACACTTCGTCCTTCCCACGGCACATAGCGACTGTCGACAGCAGGTACGCATCTCAAAATTTCCATTCGTATTGTATAGTCAAATGTGTACCAAATAGAGTGTCAAGCGCGGCGTTGGTGTGCATAGAGCGGCGCAACACTTGCAATCCAAACATATTCAACCCCATACATACATCACCTCGCAAGTGCCAGCCAGACATGACGATGGTAGAAACTATTGTTCAATTCGCGCAGTCTCGCTTCCCTCGTTTGGCGCATAGTTTCATTCCTAATGGCGAAGTTCGATTCGTCTAGAACAGTACCCATCTGTTGCCTAGGGACGATTTTAGCCGACATCCCTCTTTCATTGAGGTGGACTCGACGAAGTGGATGGAAGGCGGGCAATAGCGGATAGCACGAGATAGTTTGGAAACGCTGAATAGGAAAGGAGGTTGGAGCGGCTCGGAAGACTTGGAGCGGCAGGCGGGATCAACAATATGGGCGGGTTCAAACTATGATGAAAGGCGGATGGGCAGACTCACTGTCCCGTTTCCGGGCTGGCCTAGCCTTGTTTTGCTCGTGCTGTGGCTCTTTTCCGAAATGTATCTCTGCCTGTTGTGGCTGCTTTGGCTGAGGTGTTGGGGATTGCCGTGGTAACTCCGTGTCCGAGTGCGAGTGCGAGTCGCGCCTTGGGCTTCGGCCTGCCTCTGAGGCAGCTGGCGTTGCAAGGTCGTGGGCTGTAGCATGCATATCGACCTGAGAGTTCATGTTGCTCTGTCCAGACGATGAACGCGCGTGGGTATATGATGGATTCGAGGAAGTTATGTAGCGGCCAATGGAAGCCATGGTGGTAGATGTACGTGGGTGTTTGGACGCGTTTGCGGTGGTTGAAGAGAGTCTTATGCTGGTCGTGTGATATGTGATATGTGCGTTGGAGTATTTCTGCAAGCAATGGGGCATGGATGACTTGGCTGGAAACAGCGAGTAGGAGGAGTTATTTATATTGGGTCGTCCTGGGTCTGTAAGTGACGCCTAGCTTCGCTTCGATGCTAGGCTACCTTCTCCGCAGTCCATCACCGATTCTGCAATGCCTACACATTCGGAATTCGCCTATAACATGACTATCAGCAAGCACCTGGCGAGTATTGCTCCAATCAAACCACGTCAGCAAGACCGATTTGACCCACAGCACGCACGCTCTAACCTGTGAATACAGCCCCTCCTTCACGAGCACGATGCACCAAGCTCATTCTAGCGGCATCTGCATGTGGCTGTCCTGCATGTCGTTGTGCTGCATGTCACTTGCGTATCAGGTATCTACATACGTGCTTGACCGGTCAGCGTGTAACATGCACTCCTGACGTGGTAAACCTCTTTCCCCGAACGGCCATGTACCGCCTTCATTGAGCTTCCCCACGTTGTGCGACCACACTGTCGGAGTAACCTCCGTATGCGCATCGGTGTTGTACCGGAATGGCGTCTCCACTCGGACGTTGTACAGACGGCTTTAAGGTTCATCAAATGGTGTGTGCTCCCGCCCTTTGTACTACTATGTGCGATGTTCGGTTCCAACGAAGGGCCAGAGGGAGGACTGCGGCCATTGTTCCTGTCGCGTTGAGTGGAGATCATCTCGTTCAACGCCCGCGATGCTGTGGGCTCTCAATAGTACATTCGATGATTGTGGTGCCGGTCGGGGTGTAGAGGGCGTTCGGCATGCCGATGCGTGGGCTGTGTATCTCGGAAAGTTACGTCTGCTGCGTGGGAGATCGTGATGGGGACTTGTGCTACGCTCCTATGTCTGATATAGCAATCTGCAAGGTGGAAACTGAACGGTGAGCTTCCAATGTGCATATGCGCGTCTCGAATGCTAATATCTATCGTTATCTTCATTCAGACGCAAGTGACGGGATTTGGCTTATCTTCTATGTGATTCGCCACTCTGGTCACCAAGACGTGCGTAGTCATATTGCTACGTACTCTGCCTTTCAAGAAGCACAATCTCTCCTATGCCCGCTCTTGTCGGTTTGGGCACCAAACGGTTATGATATCGACATCGCCCTGAGAGTCATGCCTCCGCATCGTATGCTGCTGAATGACTACGTATGCACCTCTGATCGCTTGCTGAAGCTATATTCGACTGGCTCGATCTTATGTGTCGTAAGCTGGCCGAGATAACGCACCGGAAGGGGTCAGACAGTAGTGGATGCAAAAAGAGTGATCTTCCGGGTCCAAACGGACGTGCGACTGCTGTGGGCAATTTCTAAGGAAGCTTGCTCATCGTCTACGCTTGGTTAGCAACGCCTCCGGGGGATGTGGCTTGCAGCAAGGCGCACTATGGAAGACTGCATATGCAGAAACGTTGTCACGCGTAGCAAGGGGACCGGACATGGGACACTGGAGGTAGAAGTAGGGAAGAATAGCCTCGAACTACGATTATTGACAGGGTCGCCCAAGGAACCGCAGGAAGTTGGACTAGGGCCCGCCACCGCAGGTCTCAGCTAGGTATTGTTTGCGAAGCTCAGTACTCCCCCAACAATCCAAAAATCGGCCGCCAGCCTTGTAACCTACCCGTTGGTCTAGGTGTCCGAGAGGAACTGCTATGCTAATAAGCGAATGGCTGTCCCAGGAGGCGAAAGCTGTAACTTTGGAGCAATGCGTCAACGGCAAGGGAAAACCATCTCAGCTTCAACCGTCGAGCCGTTTTCTACATAAGCAGCATATGAGCACCAATCATGAAGGATGTGCATCATGCTCTGCCATGTGCAGATCAACAGGGCGCCGGCCGAGCATGCGCTCTGATTGGCTGGCCATAGTGAGCGACCCGCTGCTACTGGGGTAACTGCACGCACAGACAACGCCCATTCAAGTCCTTCGAATGCTGGAGCCCGACGATAACTTTGCCATAAACTTTGCGTGGAGAACCTTACTACCTCCGTTTCATGTTTTCACGGCGCATGCATCGAAAAACGCCACAGCGTTCGTAGACAGGTCTGGACGGTCCGGGATCCAATCGGTGCAGACGCGGGACATTCACCAACCTGGTAGCACACGCAAAGCTGATAGCAGAGGTGAGAAATCCGCGATGACTGCGTTTGAGCCCCAGGAACATGCACTGTTGCCGTCTTCGCTTCCAATTACCGCATGATGCTAGAACAACTTCTCGCCTACAGAGCCTGTGGTTGGAGAAAAAGCAAGCCAAGGTGAAGGTGGGAGAAAATGGAAGGTGCTTATATTATGAGCCGTCCTTGTGTAATCCACCACGGAGTGATTTTCGTAACCTTTCCCCCGAATGATCTTTGGACGTTACTCGTCTGCTGAACTACTATTTTCGTCCGTCCCCACAAACCTTTAATGAGTCCCGTGGCCATGGTACGCCTACTTTCTCGTCGCGACGGCGACATGGGCGCCAGCAACACCATGTCGGAGCGCACGAAGCTCATCGTGATCGTCTTCCTCGCTCTCGGCGTCTACAACGCGACCGAAGTCTTCATCAAGATCCTCCGAACCTTTCGATCGTACAAAGGCGTCTACTTCTGGGCGCTGGTCGCGGCTTCCGTAGGCATCATCCTTCACGCGTTCGGCTACTTCTTCCGTAACTTCGACGTGATCGACTCGCTGGGCCTAGAGATCTTTCTCGTGGGCCCGGGAGGCATGATGATGATTACGGGCCAGAGCATCGTCCTCTACTCGCGGCTGAAACTCATCTCGCACGGTGGAACCAAAGACTGGTGGATCCTCGCGATGATTCTATTCGACCTCCTCGTCATCCAGGTCGGCGCCACCACTTTGTATGCGGGGTCGCAAACCAAGAACGCCAACGCATACCTCCCCATCTACAAGGTGTGGGAGCGTTTCCAGGTCACCGCCTTCTTCGTCCAGGAATGCATCATCAGCGGCATCTACATCTACCGCACCTATGCCCTGATCAAGAACAGTTCAGCATTTCGGGGCATCAGTGCTCGTCGCATACTGAACCATCTCGTCCTCGTAAATCTCCTTGTGATCGCCCTGGACGTTACAATCATCACATGCCAATACGCCGGGCTCTACGATGTCCAAACCAGCTGGAAGACTCTTGCGTACAGCATCAAACTCAAATTCGAGTTCTACATTTTGAATCGTCTCGTCGAGTTGACTAAGACCGGGGTGAATGGGGGCCGACCGTCCGGTTCGCGGTACACAAGAAGTGAAGAGAACGGCGGTGGTGTCGGAAGAGGCGCGCCCAAAACTACCAGTGCCGTTGGGTCGCAATCTATGTTTGGCAACTCGGCATACGCCAGGATGGAGGACGCAGAGTGTGTCCCCATGAAAGATGTGGGCACTGTGGTGAAGACGACGCAGATCACGGTCAAGGTGGAGGATGAGAGTGACGCGATCAGCGAGTGTAGCTCTGGTGAGATTAGGACTGCGGTCCCGGCCATCGAAAAGGTGCATCTCCGGAAGTGACTATGTTTGGCCAGGGAATAGCAGTGGAAAGACACTCTCAACGCTAGTTCAATTTCCAGTAACGAATATTCAGCGAAAATGCATAGACAATAGCTATGAAGATGTGCACACCTAATCTCGTGTCGAAGTCGATTGAGCTGACATTGAGACGGAAGACAGCTTAGGTAATGTGATATTGTGCAGCTCAGGAACATCTCATACGGCTAGCACAATCATATTCCTCCGCTTCCGGTGCACCGCGCTTTCACAATGTTGTTGTCCTAACACGCATTGTCAAGGTTTGCATCTAGGAATATAACCTTCCTACAAGCGCGTTCCCTTTAAACACCAATAACAAAAACTGGGTACCCGTATACCGTTCTTGTGGGAAAGAATGGGCAACCAAGTTGACCAACCCAAAAGATTGGTACCGGTGCATCCGTCTCGGGTCGAGATAGATGTCACAGAATACGACCCAGCGAAAGTCGGCGCAGTGTCCGATCCGTTCGGCGACGAATCGGAGACTCCGGAAAACGAACGTACTAAGGAAGCCTCAGGTCGGCGCCCTTTATCACCGAATGCTCTTCTTTCCTTCTTTCTCACTCCGATCGAGGGCCAATGCTGGCTGAATGATGTCGTCGCATATCCCAATTGGCCGTCCCTCTCCAACAATCTTGCCAATAATATCGTTGGTCATCACTCGAACGTCGTTCTTACGGCATCTTCTGCCATCCAGCTCTTGGAGAACCCTCTTCTCACTCGGAACGGTCTTGCAGTAATCGAAGATGATGCAGTAGCCCAGCATATGTACAAGGTTTCTACTCACTCTCAACAGCTCTTTGTAAACATGGAAGAACAGGCGCAGACAGTAGTGCAGCATACGCAAGTGGAACTCGAGGGTGGCTTGTGTAATGAGGTAGATTGCGAAGCGCATGGTGAGGAGTCTTCTCAAAGCGAATTGTCTTTCAAGTGCACCAGCACCAGCTCTCGATCCGACTCGAATGTTACATCCGCCAATAAAACTGGTCTACATGCTCATACTAGACCCGTAGAAGACTCGGCTAGTCTAGCGTCCTCCTGTCAGACCGATGGCTCCATTAAATCCACCTACCTTTGCGGTTCCGACTCCACAACTCGTGAATCTAGGCAAAAGGTGACCGAGCTCACGTTTGCCAGAATACCGATTCGCAAACCGGACCTGCGCAGCTATCTACCATCTGCTCATGCGGTAATGGAATATGACCGGCTTCAGACGGCTGCTTGAGCGTGTGACCAATGCAACGCGAACTCCCCAGATCGGATGTGTTCCACATCATCTCAGGAGTTCGCAGTGATAAATGCTTCCGGTACTGAAGCCTCTGGGCTGAACGCACAAGCTGTTCCACAGCCCATTAAAGAACGTCCAAACAGCGAATTTAACCCTAGTATTTGGATATTACGGTTGGTGTATAAGCTGTTTCGATGATCGACGGTATTCGAGCGAAGGAATACGAAGTGGTCTACCTGCTGACGAGCAACCAAGACGAGTGATGGGTGATGTAGATTGTATATATCGAACACCCCCCAAGATGTAATCGATTTGTTTGATCATACCCTTTTTTCTAATAGCTTTGTCATGATGTTGTTGCCATATTCAAGATAGCGCCACCGAACGTCGAAAGTCACACCCGCACCCGCCTGTAGCCGAGATCGGTAGTCCGAGCCCTAGCTTGGCTTAGCGCATCCGACACCAGACCACTGCGGATTTAGGTACTTCACGATATTGCCACGGACATCCGGAACTTCCACGACCAACATCAACCATGTCGTTCAAACCAGCAGTCATATGCGTCGTTGGCTCCCTCAACGTTGACCTCGTCACACGCACCCCTCGCGTGCCAGTCGCAGGCGAGACGCTCACTACCGAATCCTTCGACATCGGCTTTGGAGGGAAAGGAGCAAATCAGGCCGTGGCCTGCGCAAGATTATCGCGCACTCAGAAGCAGGCTGAGACCGGTGAATCGTCCAATGTGGAAGTGCGAATGGTTGGCGCGGTTGGCGATGATGAGTTTGCGGGAGGGTTTCTAAAAAGCTTGCAAAAAGATGGATTGAAGACGGATGGGGTGAAGGTGCTCAAGGGAAAGAAGACCGGGGTTGCAGTCATCATTGTCGAAACCGGAACGGGCGAGAACCGGATCATGTTTTGTCCTGGAGCGAACTACGATGTCGAAGAGGTCGACTTGGTGGACGACGACGCGGGCGTTGCGCTTTTTCAATTAGAGCTACCCCTGAAAGTGGTAAGTGAAATCCTTCTCTCATATGTGGTGATGTCTTTTCTCTTTGGTACTCCGCTAACAGCATGAAGGTCTTGCACAATATGAAGGTTGCACGGAATAAGGGAATAGAAACTATCATCAATCCTGCGCCAGCAATACCTCTTCCAATGGAAGCATACGAAGGCTTGACTCACCTCATCGTGAACGAGACTGAAGCATCTACGCTCTCTGGTGTTGAAAATCCTACGTCCTGGGATGAGGTTGCGGCCATCTTCGTTGCGCGGGGAGTCAAAAACATCATCATCACTCTTGGTGGAGAGGTGAGGCGCATGGCTTCTTGTTTGAGTATGCATACTAATGAGCTGGTGTCTAGGGCGTGTACTATCAAACGGAGAAGCGACAGTCGCAATCTCTGTCCGGCGAAACCATTCCAGCAAACAAGGTCAAAGTTGTCGACACGACAGCTGCTGGCGATACCTTTGTTGGCGCATACTCTGTGGCCGTTGCTCGCTGGAAGGCCATGTCTCGCGGCGCTGAATTCGACCTAGCCGCAGCAATCAGGCATGCCAATCGCGCAGCGTCTCTGACTGTGCAAAAGGCTGGAGCGCAGTCTTCGATTCCGTGGGTCGATGAGGTGCCAACATCCTAGGTTTAGTGTAAAATCAAGACGCAGAAGTACAACGTTTGAGTAGCAATCATCGGCCATTGTGGTATTATGAGGGGTGTCCGGTCACGTGTGAAAACGCTATTCAACGCCATGCATTTGAGGACGGAGGATCACGTTTGTTTCTAATTGGAGACAGATTAGCGCTTCGACCTACCATCATAATGTAACGAACGATATAGGTACGTCGATCACGTACCAAAGCCGTTAGTCCCATCTGCACTGTTTTCGGGTATTGGTATCCTTCACCATCGGACCCCATTTTATTGCCGCGCATATGCTTCCTTTAAAGGTTCGGGTCGTAATAACGGCCCGTGGCTAGCACGGAAATCTCCTTTGTTACTGGCCAGAGACCACGCTCTATAACCGACGCGGATACCAGCGCCTTCCATCCCTACAGCGCTGGATGAAGACAGGCACAACGTGCAGCTAAGCACACAGGGTGTGAGCTTGTCGTACCCAAGTTTTTGCCACAATGTAGTATAAGGTGGTCGGTTTCTCCCTCGTTACCCCAGACTTCCCCGCGCTTCCCCACGTCTCGCATGTTTGTCGAAAATTGTGGCGACCACCCACACCTGAATGCTTCAATATGTCTCACCAACCACGTACAACAAAAGAGCGCCTATCAACCTCAGAAAAGGCAGAATTCGAGGAAGCCGAAGTTATTGATGCTGAACACGGGACCAAAAAATATGAGCGTCGACGCATCCCAGAAATCGAGCTATCCGAAGATCGAAAGAAACTCGAAGCAAAAGTTCTCCGCAAGGTTGACTGGCGTCTGATCCCTATCCTCGGCCTTTTGTACTCCGTGGCTGGCCTTGACCGGGTCAACCTTTCCAACGCACGAGTAGCGGGTATGAACACGGACCTCCGTTTTGACATTGGGGACCGTTACAGTATCGCTCTCCTCGTCTTCTTCATCACCTACTTCATCTTCGAGTTGCCGAGCACCCTCATTCTCCGTCCTGTTGGTCCCAAGTATCTTCTGAATGGGCTGGCAGTAGCCTGGGGTGTGGTCATGGTCGGCATGGGGTTCGTCAACGATTGGCGGTATATTGTCGTCTGCAGAATGTTGATTGGCGTATTCGAAGCAGGATATCTTCCTTGCTGCATGTTCTTGCTATCGACGTGGTATCAGCGTTACGAAGTACAGAGCCGCATGAGTTGGTGGTATCTCATCAACTTATTTGTCAGCGCCTTCGGCAATATTCTCGCCTTCGCTATCGTCAAGCTTGATGGTGCGCATGGCATTGCGGGGTGGAGATGGATCTTCATGTGAGTGGCGCTCAAGCTTCCCATGAAGATAGGAACAACAGCTAACGTGCGACAGTGTGGAAGGTGCCGCAACAATCGGTATCGCAATAATCGGCTGGTTCCTAGTCATCGGCTTTCCTGACACTATGCTTGCAAGCAACAACCTACAAGGCTTCACCCAGGCCGAACTCCAGGTCATTCTCGATCGCATCGACCGTGACCGCGGCGACTCTCATGCCGACAAGCTAACGACTGCCAAATTCCTCCACCACATCTCCGACTGGCAACTCTGGGTGTACGGTTTCATGTTCTTGACATGCTCGGCGCCCATCTACGCGTTTGCCTACTTCATACAGATCATCCTTGGAACGATCGTTGACAGTACGGCAATCGTGTTCCTGTTATGCGCACCGCCATATCTGTTTAGCATCTTTTGGACGGTGGGGTGCGCGTGGCTGGCCGATCGGAGCCGGTTGAGGATGCCCTTCATGGTTGGGAATGCCGCCATCACACTCACAGGATTACTCATTACCGCCTACAGTTCTAATCCTGGGGCGCGGTACTTTGGCGTGTTCCTGGGTGTGTCCGGATGCAACGCAAACCTGCCGACTATCATCGCGTTCCAATCCAACAATGTGCGGAGTGATTCTCGCCGTTCGGTCGCTAACGGTGTTCAGCTGCTGTTCGCAGCGATCGGAGGAATATACGCCAGCACCACGTTCATGCAGAAGGAGTATCCAACTTACGTGACGGGTGTGTGGTGCGCTGTCGCGACGCAGTTCTTGCTGATCATTCTTTGTGCGGTCATGTTCATACACTTTAGGAGAAAGAACAAGGCTGTGGACGAGGGAGGCGACATCATTCAGGAAAATGAGAATTTCAGATATACATACTAGATATGTCTTTTTAGAAGTACACAAGTCTTGGGTAGTACCGTATGTAGTTACCACTATGCAGATAGAAATGTAGAGTATTAATTTGAGCTCAGATATGATGGCTTTGCAACGACAGCCTCACCCGGAATTCGTGTCTGCGATGTAAGGTCATCTTACACCACAACCTCGTTGAGCGTGCTCTAAGATGCATTAGCTACGGTCACCTAGAACAGGTTGCACTATCTACTTACAAGGTCAATCGAGCAATTTGCTGTTTTCGCATCGAACTTTTCCACCTCGCCGCTCGTCCTATTGACTCTGACTTGCTGGCTGGTCGCAACCGAAGGGTCGCTCAGAAGGTAGTTAAAAGGTTCAATTCGAATGGAGGAGTGCGCAGACGTCATGAGCGTGTTCGGCAGATCGCCCGTATGCGGTGCATGATGCATCCCTAGGTTTATCCAAAGCACCCTTCAGATATCACATTAGCAGCCGACGTATTACGACAGACGATTATAAACTTACAAGTCTTCCTGATCCAAGCTGTCACCATCTAGGAACTTCGAGAAATCAACAAGCGGGTCTACAATATCGAAGTTGTTGTTCCGATCCGAGGAACGGGGTTCCGTGTCTTTCTGCTTGGTGACGAAGAAGTCTGAGGTCGCGTAGTGGATAGCCTTGCCTGCGTTTGTCGAGTTTTGAATTATGAGGTGAGTCGCGCCGCCAGCTGCCAAGCGTTAGTGAACGTAATGGCAACGAGATAATTACACGCACATCGCTTTACTCTGTACCCAGGATATTCTCCGTACTTGTTGGGAGAATCTTTATTTACGATGGCGTAGATGGCGACATCGTTCGGCGCCCAGTTGACGCTCGACTCGTCTTCGCTAGAAAGGAAGCTCTTCTCAAGCTTCATGGTGTTCCGCGTTTGGCCCGCCGACCACGGGTACCTGGTACCACGATAAGCAATTGTCCATACAGATAAGGGAGAGGGAATTTGTACTCTATTTGTGCGGACACAATTTCGACCTTTTGAACACTGTTTTGCTCTCCCAAGATATCCAAGTCGACCTTGAAATTCAGGACATGATCATGCAGCGATCCCGAGAGGAAGTCATGGACCTTGAACCCATACTCTTCGTTACCCGCGAAATAAGCCGCGGAGATGTATCCAGAAGCACGGACAGAGATCTCAAAGCTACCGTCGTAGAAGAAGTTATAGTCGAAAAGGTAATCATAATTGCCGACAGTAGCGATCCAACGCACAGTGAAGACAACGTTTCTTGCAACACTTGTGTACCCTTGAGGTATACCGTGGTGCCTTCGTAGGGGATAATTTGCGTCGGCTTCAAATAGACAAATGCTATTCGGTACCGTGTTCGTGCCGGTGGCGTTCGTCCAGGAGGCATTTAGGTATGTGGCGTGACCGGGGCAATCGTATCCTTTCATGAGAGGTACCATTGTTCTTCCCATCCCGCCTTGGCTGTCGAAGTAAAGAGTCCCAGACTGTGCCGGGTCCGCTCCTGCATAGTGCGCCAGTGCCTCCTGCAAGGCTAATTCGTAGGCGATCCTCTTCCCCTTGTATTGGATATCGAATAGAGATAGTCCCTGGTCTGTGGAAGTGGACAAAAAGAAGCCGAAGTCCATCCAGGAGACGTAACCCTCTTCAGAGTCGATGGAGAAACGCTTATTCCCCTCGGAGACGGTGATGGGCGGTGGAAGATCGTCTAAGGGCAATGGCTCACCTTGCTTGTCAGTTGATGTCCAGGTCCCGTCCACATTCGGAAGAGGCTTGTTGTATTCTGGAGCGAAGACGGCTTCTCTGAACGCATCGGTACTGTCGTATAAAATTCCCTGGGAATACCAAGCAGTGATACGCCAATCTTCCCAATTCCTGCTCGTAGCATCAAGACGAAGATACACACCTAGCGGCAATATGCTGATGGAGTCGAATGTATCCGTAGGAGCCCCAAGCAACGAGACCCAAGCAATTTGGCGCCCGTCCTTATCAAACTCCACCGTTCCGGTACGTGGGCTGACACCGCCTTCTAATATCGTCTGGAAACGTTAGTCACGAGAAACATACTACTGCAAGCATCTTACCGAATTCCATAATTCGCGCGTTATGTCCTCAATATCGGCACTGAGCTGGGTGACGAACGAGTTCACATCCAGGGTGAATATAGTGGGGATCCTACTTTTTCCTTTCTTCGCATTGTTAAAGGGAAAGGACAATGGCTGTACTGCGGTCGCATTCGTTGCTGGAAGTGGTCCGACAAGATAATCCTGGATATACGGCGTTTCGAAAGTGCCAAACTGGATGGTAGCACGAGCGTATCGTTTTGGTGCGGCCGCGCTACCGGCCAGGAACGGTAAGACGTTGGTCTTATTAGGTTGGAGTAGGTCTATCTGGAGGCTATATTGTCTTAGGCTCGAGGACGTCTTAATTTGGTGGGGTTAACTCTACATTTGGGTGTCTCGTCCGCTAATGGAATGTTAGCAACCATGATGTAAAAGAACTTTTGCCGAGATCTTACCTGCCGTCTGGAGACGAAGTCACATTGAGTTTCTGAGAGAGGACTGAGCCGACACCTAGTACTTCCTCTTCCGACAAAGGTCGCCAAATGTTCCTATGCGGTGCGGTGATCGTTGGCTGCTCTGCGGAACACTGCACGCAGTCCTGGATCGAATATGGGATAAGGGACGCGACGCTCAATGCAGTGAGTATCGAAGTGTGCTTCATGATGCAACAAATAAATCAACACGACGGAGAGAAACGTTCTGCGAGGTTGAATGCAATCCGGAGAAACCCCTGATGTTAAGATTTGCCCTTCTCTTAAGTACATGCGCTCCTTCTTGCTCTCGATTCAGGGCACATAACCATGATCAAAATGGAGTCAATGGAATATGTAAGGCGTACAGAGGCGCCCCAAGCGCGAAGGATCCCGGAGTCTTCCGGTTAATTGACATACGCACGCAAAGCTAATATTGGGGGGTTTGTGACTGAAAGTTTGGGTCGAATGGCGTTCTATAACAGCACGGAGCCCTCGCAGCTGAGGCGTGCTTAGAATGTCGACCAATATGCCCCTGCTGTATTGCCAGGGTAGGCGCTCCCTCAGCCTTGTGCCGTATGGCTGGCCACAGATGCTGCAAAGCGTGCCCTGTGAGAATCGGGGGCCTGGTATTGTACGAATCGTTATGCGCTAAACCTATTCGATGTCTTTCGATCGCGGCGTGGGATTTTATGGGTCTACCTCCGTACAACCTCCGTACATGGGTGTGAGAATGCTAAGTAGGGGGTGTTATTTGTCGTATTGGAAGCGGACGCAAATCGCGATCCGGTATATACATGTCTCGAAAGTCCGTGTGCTACCAGGGACAGGCTATGGGTTGTCGACTCTTGTTGCATATACGATGGAGTGTAGCGCTTGACCGAGTGTACCAAGTACGCCGCTGATGAGGCTATGTGACTGACGAAAACGCGTGTCGTGTTCCAGATTACGGTCCTGCGGGAGCGATGATCTTCCCTTACGCGTAACCTTTCTTGTTAGTGCATGCAGGTGCCAGGTCAGCCACACCGCGTCCCCGGTTTCGACACTACATTTTCATATCAACTCGACCCAACAGACCAGCAACCGTTCCGGAAACATATTCCGGGGTACGAGGTCCACAAATACGGACCGTCCGTCTATCGTACTCGCATTCAGCTCTGAACGTAGATAGCGAAGCGGGGTAGCTTCACGTTCATCGCCGCATAGCCTTAGTCCGCCTCCCCGCACTCCGAGGATCCGCATAGATACACCTTTATACACTCTGAACCACCCACACAGCTAAGCAGACAATGGCCGAATTGAAGCAGCTAACTGTTGCCTGCATGTGCGGGGCAGCCAGCCACAATTTCAGCGCCCCCGTATCCTCGCTTCCATTGCCAACGCACCTCTGCAGCTGTGACATCTCGCGCCGAATCTCGGGTTCCCTCCTCACCTCTTACGTGGACATTACCCACGGTCTCGATGCGCTCAAGCCACACCTGTCAGCACTGACGCCCTACCGGAGTTCAGACATCTTGACACGCCATTTCTGTTCAACATGTGGCACGCAAATGTACCTCGAGTACAGCCATGACGGCCACTTCGAAGCTGCTACGGGGACTCTGCAGATCGATAGTTCAGATGACGTTGTAGATTATAAAGCGCACATTTGGACGGGAGCTACGCCTGATGGTGGCGCAAGCCATTTCATCACACATGTCAACGGGAACCAGCTGCAACGGTACCTTCAAGAGCCCGGTGAAAACGAAGAGGCGTCTCCGGACTCGCCATCAACGACGATCTATAGCAACGAAACTGACCGAGCTCCTATTCACGCACACTGCCACTGCAAAGGCGTCCAGTTCTATATTCACCCCCCGAACGAAGCCTCCAGAACCGCCGAATCGCCCTTCCCAGATCTGCTCGTTCCATACCACACCGGGTCCTCTGCAAACCCGCAGAATTGCCCTTGGTGGCTCGCAAAATCCGATCGCTATCTTGCCGGAACATGCGCCTGCACTACGTGCCGTAAAGCTTCTGGATTCGATATAACGTTCTGGGCCTTCATCCCTACAGTCAATATCACACTGGACGCAGCTGATCGAGAGCCCTTTACACGAAAGAAATATTGGGGTAGCATAAAAACGTACCGAAGCTCCAGTACGGTCACAAGAGCTTTCTGCGGAGTCTGTGGAGCCAATGTTTTCTGGGACGGAGACGAGCGACCAAGTATCGTCGATGTAGCTGTTGGTTTGCTGGATGCCCGCAGTGGGGCACGAGCGGAGGAGGTGTTGGCCTGGTGGCCGGATCGTGTCAGCTTCGAAGAAGACGCTCTGAATACGGGGTTGATCATGGGACTTCGAGACGGATTGAAAAATTGGGCTGGAAAGGCCTCACAAGACGAAAAGGATGCTCTGATTGAGTGAGTTATGGTATCATAGGTACGTTCGGACACTCGTCATTCCAAAAAGAAAAAGAAGGAAATAACGATTGTACATGAAGAAAAGGTTTGTTCGTTGGACATCATACGAACGAAAAGTAGGACCAGATAGTCAGCAGAATCGAGTGAGCCGTACTGGAAACAATTAGCTGATAGGAACGAGTCTGCAATCACGAGATTTCGCTTTTGTCTACTCAGTAGCCCAATTCGGGAGTGCCACCCGCGCGCGCTCATAATTCCTTCCAAGCTCCTTCTTCGAAACCTGCTTCTCCCTCCAAACCAAGTACGGAAGATACAGTGCATCTGGCCTATCTTTCACACTCATCGCCAACGTCCGCTTCATCAAGCGCGCCAAAGTACTGCTATATCCCGAGCCCCCGAGTGGTTCCCGACGTACTCTCTCTCGATCATTGGACGGCGCGGGCTGCAGCAACGCCATACAATGTACCGAGAGTGCAAGACTGTAAATGTCGGACGCATCGGAGTATGTTGGGGCCTCGGGTGGTGCAAAGCAGGACGTAAAGGCGTCCATCATCGGGAGCATCTTGTGTCTATTAGAGTCGCTCACGCTGCAACCGAAGTCACCTAGTACGACGGTAGGATACTGGCTCGTTGAGTCGCGCATGGTGAGGAAGATATTTGCGGGCTTAATGTCGCAGTGTACAACCTCCTCCCATCCTGTCTTCTTTTGCTTTCTCGACATAGCCCGTCCGTTCTGTGCACTGCTCTCGGCATTGACACCAGTTTGTAAGTAGCATAGTGCAAGACTTATATCCCAAAGCACTTTCCACAGAAAGCCTTCGGGAATGTGCACGTTCCTACGTGCGAACTGCTCGGTGAGCATCTGCAGTGAGCCCAGCTCGCAGAATTCCATATACACACTCCCATAGCCGTAGCGGTAATGATCAAGGTCCGAACCCAAAATAGTGCAGACATTGCGATGGCCACAGCGCTGCATAATCTTGACTTCGCGGGCCGCGAATCCGCTGCGGATGATGGAGGCGTTGAAGCGCTTCTCGATGGCTTTCGCGCCCTTGCGGGTACGAACGAGGATGATGCCGGCGTTCATAGCGCCTGCATTACCGGCCGCCAGGGCTTTGATAGGCGTGAAGTCTTTCCTGGATAGTGACATGGTTCAGGGTACGAGTGCATCTGTGGTTACTTTGGCTGTAGAGGGAAGTAGCGTACGCCTTTGAAGAATATGGGACGATCGGCGACAGCGAGACATATAATTGTTAACAATGCATGTATCCACCGTATTGTGCACTGCTATGAACCCACTCCTAAAGCGAACAATGCGCAATTGCAGTCCGCGACCTCATCTCACACATTGTGCACGAGGAGCAGATCACTTCCAGATTAAGTAATTTAGCGAAGGATATGTGAGCTGCTTAATGAGTAAATGCTACGAGTTATTTGTAAGCCCTATACGTTAGCAAATTCGAGAGCCCAAATGCCTATTGTTGATTAAGCGCATGATTACAGGTACGCACTAACATCAAGACATGACTGACGGTGCCTACTAACCCCAACTTTAGCCGAGATTAGCAGAAGTCAAATTGAAATAGAACCCCTCTCCAAAAGCTATCAAAAGTTTTGGGAAAGCAGCACGACGTGGTGTAGTTTCAAGTGTCCTTAACCAAGCTTCTGCCTATGGTACCGTAAAGTCTCACCCAAAAGCTTATCTGCTGGTCCTAGTATAGGCCTAACCCAATCTCAACAGAGAGGCGCATGTCTGCTACGTGGACATGTGCGAAGGTCGTACAGTCTGTAAAGTGCAACGGCACCCTTGCGTAGCAGAAAAGCTTCTGGGTAACATTTTGCGGTACGCAAGCGTAACAGTCTTTTCTCAATATGCCAGCGGAGTCACTTCCACTGCCATGCTCTGTCGCGGGTCTAGTTTGTATACTGAGGAATGCAATGTCTCACACAATGATACTATTCCACTGACCAGCATGTTGATATACTCGCAGAAAAGCAAGCGCGTCTAACACCATAGTCTGGAGCAAGCAATGCACACAGCTATTCAATCCTAGGACCTATCGTGCGACTCCAAGCGCAGGTTTGACAAGCTAGTGTGGTGGCACCGTCTACTGGTACGACCAACCCCCCATTACCACCTTCACCCCCCAACGAACCGCAACAACAACAATCGCGGTCCTGAACAGACTTGTTCCCAGCGCAAGCGTAACCAAGGATAGCTCACATGGCGACAACACCAGCCCTTTGTACCGAGCGCAGGCCCCCTTGACGATCCCACCTTCCCGTCTTGATCCCCACATCACATGGCTAGCTGCAGCGAGGTCCAGCATCCCGAAGCAGCGGATCTCTCTTTGCAAGGGGCGAAACGGCATCTGCACTGCTACGAAAAGCAAACGACGAGCGCAGATCGGTTCCCCGCCCAACGACCAAGGCGTGGTGTGGCCTTGGCCCTCCCCTCACCGCAGCACCTCAACCATTTCCGCGCCAACCCAATGATCTCGGTGTAAGAGGTCATCCATTTGATTTGCCTCATCAAGAGTGGTACTAGTAGTGGTAGTGATCTAGAACCACTGCATGATTGTGGGAGCACGGTCCGCATCTCATCCTCAGCGAATGATGTGTATGGGGGCTGGCTAAGGGTACCAATAGTTATACAAGTCTAGTTTGGAACTGACTGGCGAATGCGGCCACGGCGGGGAAAGGATGACGCCGTGTCACTGGTTGCGAGTCAATCTTTCACCATGGATTGCATTCTCCATCTGCCCCTTGCTGTGCGGGCAGTCCCCATGGTATCTGTACGACACCAACCCTAATTCTTGACTCGGAACCGGTCGGCACATAGATAGCGATATCTCCCGTGCATCTCCTCTGCGGTCCTCACTCGACACTCCGCCGATCGACGCCGGCATCGTGGTGTCCCTTCAATGTGGACGCCCGGCAAAATCTCCACGAGGATGGCGATCCTACCCCTCGGCCTGAGGACTATCCTCGCGAGCATCCTCACTCTGTCGCTCCTGGTCATATATCTGTGTACGCCGAGTTACCGGAGCGTGGCGTCGCCTAGCAGCGAGGACGCGAAGGCGTTTGGTCTCAGCCACATCCCGGGGTTCAGAACGACCAACTTGGAAGCAGCGCTGATGACAGGAACAGCCATGAACGACACGCTGGGCTTCCAGGAGATACTGATGATTAGCATGGATTACCGGACGGATCGACAGGATGCGCTGGCACTGATGGCGGCGGAGACGGGGCTCAAGTTCAAGCTCATTCCAGGGGTACGTGGGCGCGGTCTTTCCTGGTCGTCATTTGCATCAATCACTGTCTTATACTGCATTGCGTGGTTGCTGCTGAGAATGCTGGTGTATGATGAAGGGGAGGACTGACTTGAACACAAGGTCAAAACCGAATCGATCAACGTGAAAGCGCGTCCCTTCCCTCACCCCGTCGCCACAGACACAGATCCCCACACCCTACTCTGGCTCGGCATCTGGCGCGCGCACGCAAACGCCTGGCGCCACATCATCGACAACAACATCCAATCCGCCCTGGTATTAGAAGACGATGTAGACTGTACGACATGCCCACCCCACACCCCACCACTGCCCCTTCCCGCCTTCCCCCTCCCCCGTACTAACTAGCACGATCCACAGGGGACGTAAACATCAAGCAAATATTGTCCCTCTACGCCCACCAACTCCAAACAAACAACACCATGCGCCCGCACCCCGCCCAGAGAGAATGCGACGCCAACCACGCCTACGGCTGCAACTGGGACCTGCACTTTCTCGGCCAGTGCAAGTACGAGCCCCATCCAACCGACCACACACACCTGGAGTACCACGACCCAGACGCGCCAGCCCTCTCCACCTTCGAGGAGAACTTCCGCAACGAAATGACAAAGTACTGGAACAAGGCCCTCACGCAGTCCAACGTGCGCATCATAAGCCCGACGTACTCGCCGCTCTGCACAATGGGCTATGCCATGTCGCTGAGGGGAGCAAAGCGCGCCTTGTACCAGATTGGCGGGTTTAAACCGGCGACGGAGCCCGGGATTGACCTCGAGTTTATTTCGCATCATAAGGAGGGGAGGCTGAGAGGGTATACAATGTCCCCGCCGGCGTTTGTCAAGTGGCGTACAAAGGGGTCGGGAGATACCGATAATTTCTATGGCGATAGGGCGAAGCTGCCGGATAGTGTCGATCAGAGTACCGCCGGCGGGGAGAGTAAGGGCTTGGTGAGGAGTGTGAGGGCCAAGTTGGCGGAGTTGAATGGCGTATTCCATGAGTGGAATGCCGAGGACCTTACGATAGATGGAGGCGAGACTGGGAGTGGGGAGCCAGCGTAGATTTCGTCACACGGTACGTCTGAGAAACCTGTGCAGTGGTAAATTCGTGTGCGTCTCTTATTGTTTCGCTGGCTTGTTAGTTAGCTGTCTATGATATATACCACTCTTGTTCCACGCATTGAATCTTTGAGAGTGAGACAAAAACGATACTTGCCCGCACAGTACGCAACGTGGGACATGGATGTACAGAGTAAATACAAATATCGCATTCAGGTTTATAGTTCAGAGTGAGCGCCACAGCCACGCAGGCCCACGTAACCACAGCAAGCCGCGAAAACTGTGCGCTCCTAGAATATCTATATCATCGAATCAAACCACCCCCTTGCTCCGTCTGTCGATCCAAAGAGCTGAGCCGCGATGCCCAAGGACACCATGATAATCCCCACCAGCGCCGTCTGTGCCACCGAACCTGCCCACAAAACGCTATGCCACGCAGACTTGAACTAGATGACGCAAAGCCCGGGGTTCGAATAGAAGACAAGGGCAGAATGTATAATGTGCAGTCGAGGAGGGGAGGGTACAAGGAAAGGAAAATCAGCCAATTTAGACGGGGGAAACGCAGAAACAGGAAAGACAAAGTCGAAGATAGAAAGAAAGACTCCCCCCGTGCCGATTCAAAAAGTCCAGCAATGCCCGCCTTGTGTGCCGCCCGTATCCGATACTTTTTACCGCCAGGCTTTTGTTGAAAGTTTTGAACCCCGCCGAACACCCGTCGCTGCCAGTCCAGAAGGTATAAACACCATACCGAGAGATCGCCAGTCTAATTTTCTCCCATCCAGCCAGCCCATGCCGAAACCCGCAAATGCCGCAAATCTTGAACCATTCAGTGAGCCCGTAGATCAGTCTTGCCCCAGCCTTGCCGAAGACACCGTCCATGCCAAAAAGCTCGAACATAGATGAAATCGACTTGTGTTATGTACTAGAACTTACGCCGGCGACTTGCTCGGGGCGTTGGATCCGCTACGGCGGTCGTCGTTGACAGACAGGCTGCCGAAACCGGTGGAGAGGAACGAGAAGGGGTCGTTGCGTCCATCTCCGCCGTTTACTGCGCCCTGGTTCGGGTACGGATCGGCCGAGCTAAAGGCAGCCTCGGCGGAGCGGCTGTCAAACGGGGTCGAGTGCATGCCACCGTTGGGAGCATACTGAGCGCCCATGGGAGGATACGGGCTGGCCGCACCGATGCCAGAGGGCAGAGCGTAGGAGCTCGGCGGGCCACCGTACTGCTGCGCAGGAAAGCCACCGAAACCGGCGGCGCCGTAGGGTCCAGGACCGGGGGTTCCGCCCATGGAGGGAGGGCCCATGCCGAAGCTAGACGGGGTGTCCATGGGGGATGGGAAGGCCGAGTCGGCGACGACAGCGGCTCCAGCACGGCTAGCACCGCAGCGCAGGCACTGGACGTTCTTGGCGAAGTTGTGGTATCCGCAGCCATTCTCGCCGCACTTCCAGTCGCCGGCACGGAACGGAACAACACCGGTACCGCCGCGCATGTGTCCTTGGCCGCCCATGCCATGACCGTGACCGTGGCCGTGTCCCCCTCCGTGTCCCATGTGTTGCGGTGGGCCCATCATCGAGGGGTGGCCGTAGCCGGCGTAGCCGCCATAAGCCATGGGGTCGCTAGGAGGACCTTGCATGGCAGGGAAAGAGCAGCGGAAGCAGGCTGTACGACGTTGGAAGTTGGAGAAGCCGCAGGACGGGCAGTTCCAGTCACCCGGGCGAGGGCGGTTCTTGCTGGGCGGGAACGGGGTCAGGATGTCTGCGGCACGGTCGAGGACGCGGCTCGACGAGGGGGAGACCTCAATGGCCTTCTCGTTCAGGGCACGTCCGTTCATGCACAAGCTCTCGGCAGCCTGGACTCGTTAGCAACTTATCTCGATCGAACCAGGACGTGACTGACCTCCTCGTGAGACGAAAAGATGGCGAAGCCAGAGCCGGTGGGCTTGTGCTGGTCGGGCGTGCGGAGGGTCCAGAAGGCAATCGGGCGTCCACCGAACTGGGTGAACCAGGATTCGAGCTCGGATTGCGTCGTGTCATGCGGCAGGCCGCTCATGTGTAGCACCTTGCTACGCTCCGAGAGGAAGGCTCGGACGTCGGCGCGGGCGTCCATCGGTTTGGTGAGCACGTCGGGGTGGTCTTGGGGAGGCTGTGATTTACGGATCAGTCCACGAAGTACACGAGCGAGCGTAACAGACTCCTCCATGGCACGCCTTGGCGAGGCGGGAGCCAAGGCCTGGAGGTGAAAGGGAAGGTTGTGTTTGATGGGAGCTGAAGACTGCACGGGCTCCACCTCGAGCGCAGCGCAGATGTTGGTAAGAGCCGAGGAGCCAAACGGCAGCGACTCGGGGTGGTGGGCCTGCCAACGTTGGTATTCGGTGCGCAGATCGAAGGTTCGCGAATGCTGTAGGTAGGGGGGCAGGACAACCGCCTTATCCCGAGCTTCACGGGGCAATTGAACGCGCAGATCCCAGGAATCGAGCGTAACGAAGGCGAACTCGAGGTTCTTGGGGAGGAGGTGCTCCTGGGCAAAGGCGTCAAACCGAGTGACGGCGTCGCGGAACGTGCCAGCGTTTCGGACCTGGTCCCAGGTCAAGGTGGTCAAGCTTGCTGTGCACACATTGCGTTAGCGAGAGCGGGTGTGCACGGGAGGACGGTGGCTACGTACTGCATAGGGCGGTGATTGGCGTGTTTACGGGCTTCACGAGGACGCTTTCGCGGTGGAGCTGCGAGGGTCACAGATCAGCGGCGGCGGGGGGGATGGGAGGGCAGCGGGTGCGGGCACTCACCTCTTCGCAGCTTTTGGCATCGAGCAGGATCCAACCCAGCTCAATCACCTCGGCCGAGTCTTTTGTGACATAGACGCCGTGCTCGTCGCAGGTGGTGGCTACGTGGATGACCAGATAGCGGTCCAGGTTCGGGGACTGGGGGCTTTGCGAGGCCATTGTAGAAGGGAGACGGCAGCGGCGGGCAGGCAGCTCTGGCGTCGTGTGGATGCAGAGGAGCAGTGACGTCGGCGGTCAGCGAGGCAGGAGCCGTGGGCGGACAGGCGACGGGAGGCAGGAGCGAGGTGCTGGAGGGAAGGAGCGAGGTAGAGGCGAGGAGCGTTGGGTTGCTGGGTGGTAGAGCTTGGAGACGTCAGCGACAGACACGTGTGGAGCCAGCCCGCGAGAAGCTGCGCTGGAAAAGTGGATGGAGGTGAGGTGAAGGGCGGGAGGGAGACTCGAGGGCGTCTGGATGGAAAAAGTCTCCTGCGTGCTGGTCGCGAGGTGGTCGAGGAGGTGCGGAAACAGACAGAGGACGTGCGCCGCTGGAACTCAGATCCGTGAATTTCTTAGCGGCGCCATGTCATCGCCCGTCGGAGCTATCATATGGATGGCCCTGGCAGCATCGACAGCGGTGCCGTTGCTGTTGCTGCACCACCACGGCCTGCCCGTCCCAAGTGACTGCCCTGGCTCTGGCCCACGCCCGCGCCTGTCGACCGCCCGTGGACAGCTCGCATCCGCCCCTTCACCACCGCCCCAGCACGCAGGGCTGCCGTGGATGGGGTGCATCGCCGCCGCTCGGCAGCACGCCGCCGCCGCCCTGAGCTGATTGGCATCTGCTGAAACCGTCACCCCTCTCCCCTCTCCCGTCCCACGCTGCGCCCCCCCGTGCGAGCTTGGATAGAGAGAAGCTCCAGCTCGACGCGCCGTCACGTCGTCCCCGTTCCGCCTCATGGCCAATTGCGCTCCCGAGGCCGTCCCTCTGCTGCCCCAGCGCCGAGACGGCGTCACCACCACGTCCTGGCCACGAGTCAGGCCATCCCACACGCTGCGTCGCGATGCCAGCCTAGACGTGAAGCGGTGCTCTGGTCTGACTGCGTGGGTGTCGCGGAGCTGCACAACGCGCCCACCATACTCTACCGTACCATGCATGTCTCGCCCTCCCCATGTGCCATGACACCCCCCCGCGTCTGCCTAACGTGATGCTCTCAAGCTCGCTCGCGAGTGCTGTGCTCGGAGATGATGGTCGTCGCCTCAATTGATCTTCGCCAGCCACGCCCTTGCTCAACGGCAAGCTCAACGGCAAGCTCCCAGACAAGCTCCCACGACACGTCCGACGAGGCCAACGGCGGACCAACGGGCACGTCGACGCGGGCAAGCGCATGCTGATCGCTGGCTTGCTATCGCCGCCGGCGCTAGCTCTGCTGGTCTTACTGTCCTGAGCGAGAGCTTCGTGTAGGACTCCGACCTCTGGTAGAATAGGAGACGGCCCCTGAAAAACGTCCCGCTTGTCCAACGGCTCACCTAGCCACCACGTGTGCTCCCGTGAGCTTCACAGCGTCTTCTTTGTCCCCCCTTCCCACAGCAACCTCTAGCCCAGCCAGCACCGACGCGCCGGCTGCATGTCTCGGCACCGATATCAAGACCGCGACGAGGTGCGACGCGAGTGAGTAGATGGAGCGCCGTCTCGGCCGCCTTCATGACAAACCCCGCCTTATGCCCGCGTCACCCCCCCGATTTATCCCCCTCCAGATTAACCACGCCCTGCCCGCGCCAAGTGCTTTCCTCTAATTGACCGACAGCACCCTCTCCTACCGCATCATGGGATTCATGAAAAGATTCCGCCGCAAGAGCCCCAAGAGCAAAGAAACGCGCGCCCGCGACGACTTCCAGTTCCCCGCATACCACGGCCCCGACCAGACGCGCCGCTTGGACGACAACATCTTGCGCCTCATCTTCGAGCAGATATGTCCGCACTCGACCGACGAGACGTTCGAATCGAGCGAGGAGTCGGGCCACGATGGCTGCATGAGCTGTGATACACGCGACCTCGCACACTGCGCCCTCGTGAAGCGCCAATGGTACGGCGTGGCCGCCGGTCTGCTGTGAGTACCAGCCTGATGCCCAAGGCCGAACGTGGAAGCTGACACGCGAAAGCTACAAGAGCGTCCGGATCGATGCCGTCCACTACTGCGAGCTCGAGGAAGCATACGCTGAAGAACGCAAGCGCAAGTCCCGCGGCAGCGACGACGTAGACCCCCCGACGATGCGTCTGCTCCAGCTCTGCCGGACGGTGCGCGACAACCACTATGTTGGCGGCCGGGTGCGCTTCCTCAAGCTCCCCTACATGACGCGCGAGTCGTGCAAGGCTGACCTGGCGCGCACCGTCTCCGTGTGCCCCAACCTGGAGTACATTGATCTTCCGGATGGCTTCTACACCGGCGATGCATCATGTCACACGCTGCGACAGGAGCTGCAGGCCCGGTGTCCGCACATTCGCAAGATGAAGTACAACGAGGGCGGCGAACAGGCCCTCGAGTCCCTGCTGCAGGGATACTGGCAGGAGCTGCGCATGGTGGAAATCAACAACGTCAAGATCGAGCCCTCGCTGCTCCGGCAGGCGTTTGGCATACTCCCGTGGCTGAGCGAGGTCAGCATCTCTAACATGGTCTGGGCAAACGAGAGCATATCACACAGCGTCACTGGAGTCCCCGACTTCCCCGCGCTGGACACGTTGAGATTGGACCACGTCTCTGGCTTGACCGCTGACGGCCTGGCCCAGTATCTGTCCAACCCCGCGTGTCGAGACACCCTCCGCACATTGACCATTAAAGATTGCGCCGGCATCCCCGTCTCCTCTCTGCACACCATCCTGCAAGCAGCCGCCAACCTCGAGATCCTAGAGTACACCACGACTGCGACCGCACCGCTCCCCATCGATCCAATCCCACCCCTTGCCTCCCGCAGTCTCCGGAAGCTCCACTACGAGATCGTCTCGAACAACAGCAGCCAGATGTACTCGCCCTCCGCATCTTGCTACCAGTACCTCACCACCAGCTTAATGTCGAATTCGCTCCCCCGGCTCCGTCAGCTCTACGTCCGCGACCCCGACTTCCCCGAGTCCCTCACCCTCGCACCCCCACTCCGCCCCTTCGCCGACGCGCCGCCTACCCGCGCCTTCACACAGCCCCTCGAAGTCTTCTCAAAGGGCCTAGACGAGCTCGAATGGATCTTCACTTCGATAATACCCGCAGACGGGCACGGCCGACGAGGCTCCATGTCCGGCGGCCGGCCACTAAGTAGCTATTCGGCAAACAAAGGCTTGGGCCCGCAGTGGGGCGGTGATGCACGGAAGAGCGTGGTTGTCCCGAATGGCTTTGGTGGGTTCCTTGCCGTGCCTGCCGATAACGAACGTCCGAGGAGCGCGGGGAACTACGGACCGAGCCACGGACATTCGCAGTCCTTGGGCGACGCCGGTATACGGGCAAGCTTCATGGGCCACCAAAAGCGGTCGTCACGAGCGGATCTGTGGCGGTGAGCAAGTCCGAGAGAACGTGTTTTGGCATGGATACCCTCCTGGCGCAGTGTGGGAGTTTCACTTCTTGGTTGTGTTTTCTTCAATACCCCTGTTTTCACATTCGTTTTTCAACCGTAGGGTATTAGCGAGGATGGACAAAGGCGACGTTTAATGTGGTTGGCATGCGTGGCTGGGCCAATGCCGAGAGGCGTTGGGTTTGATACGCCTAGGTCGAGGATATAGAAAATCACATCCTGTACATATAGGTAATCCTGGTGCACTGGGTTGATACACCATGTGCCACGCGATGTAGATCCGCTGATGGAGCTCCATAGGCAGACCTAACCTTTACGAAAAGTAACAGGCAAGGTAGAGATGAGATGTCGAATTAACCACTATAGGTAAAAGCACAACCTATCGGGGTTCCCAAAACCACCATACACAACACCAGGTCCCGCTTTTGCCAACCCAAGACTCCAGCAAGCCACAAACTCCCAGAGACAAATACACCACCGCTCACTCCCAAAACTCAGCCTTCACCTCCTCCCCCAGCGTCGCCACGCCACCCTCAACAACAACCTTCCTCACCAAAACCCCCACAACATCAACCTTGCTATTCGTCTCAACCGCCAGCCCACTATCGCGCCTCTTCCCGCTCTGCCCCTCCCCGCCAACCTCCCTCCGCACCTCAAAGTCGCCACTCCCGACATCCACCAGCCTCGCCCGCTTATAGCTCGCATTGGTAACCTCCCTCGTGCCGACGACAAACGCGACCTGCTCGTTCTCGCTCAGAAAGCGCGCCGCATCACGGGCCAGCAGGACCTTGTTCAGCGCGGCGGCGGGGTCCTTGAGCAGACGGACGCGCTGCTCGGGCGCTTCGATGGTGCCTGCTTCGAGGCCTGGCGCGGGCTGCTTGATGGCGAAGGGGCTGCCCAGCGAGTCGGTGAAGAGGCCTGACGCGCTCGAGAAGAGGATCACGTCTTTGTACCAGCGCGCGCCGATGTCTTCGTAGTCGCGGTCTTCCAGCGTCGTGGGGGCTAGCTTGGCCGTTTTCGACACAAGTTGGCCGACGGGGAGGGCTGCTGAGGCGAGGGGCTGCGGGAGGATGGCTAGGTTGGGGACGACGGAGGGGAGGGGGGATTGGGTGGGACGGGGATGGGTCGTCATTGTTGGTATGGCTGTGGTGTTGGATTGTCAAAGGGAAAGGTGAAGCTGGGTTGAAGCTGAAGAGGTGGGGTTCTGATTGTAGACTGTCGTTCCGTCTTGAAGCGATGCGAGCACGAAGCAATATGTCGTGTGAGCAATTGAGGGGTTGCAGCTGGGGCGTGCAGGTAAGTGAGGGGTTAGCACGCTTTATGTGCTCTCATTGTGCCCGTGGGCGCGGACTTCTCCGCGAGGGCGCCCATTGGCATCAGGTCACGCGAATTGCCGGGCCGGGCGACGTCGTACTGGATGCCGTGAGGCTGGTGTGTCGGCCGCGAGATGTGGTGTGAGACATCAGGTGGGCGTGGCGCTTGTACGGCGCTGCTCCGGAGTCGGTACTGCGGAGCGGGCGCTGACGTGGGGATAGTTTCTCGTATATGTCACGGCCTTGCGCAATACACCATCCATCGTTGCAGTGGAGCAATTGTAGAGATTGCCGTACGTTCAATTCTTTTTAATTTGTTCGTTAAGAGGAGTGGAGAGTCCAGCACGCGAGCGGAGATGTCCAAGCACAAACGTCATCCCTCACGACCGCTGCTTGTCCCCGCCATCACGGCCGCCCGCAGCGTCCCTTTCGCGAACTACATCTTCAACGCATTCGCCTTAGCAAACAGCCCAAAAGGCGGCGGCCCCTTCGCACTGATGCCAGCCTGCAAATCCAGCTCGGGATCACACCTCTGCATCGCCCGCTGATACGCAGGCCTCTCGGCGACCCGCTTCACCCACGCCAGCACGCCCGCGTACTCGGTCAAATCGATGGGCTCAAACTTGCGTAGCGTCGTAAAACAGCACATGAACATGATATCCGCGACCGTGAACTCGTCTCCGGCGAGGTACGTGTTCGCATTGAGACGGTTGTTCACGTTCGAGATGGCGTTCCGCAAGCGCGCGTCGTTGCCTTTGAATCGCGGGTCTTCCTCGCCGACCATGCCGCGCGTCATCGCTCTCCGGAACATCGCTGATAGTAGCGTCGCGTTGCAGAAGTGGAACCAGTAGAGATAATCCGCATAGTTCTTGTGCTCGGGCCCGAGAGCAAGACGCCCGTTTCCATGTTTGTGGATGAGGTATTCTGCGATGGCGTTCGATTCGCCCAGAACGAGGGGCTTCTCTGCGTCGAAAGTGGCGTCTTCGAGGACGGGAGAGGCGCCCATCGGGTGTACTTCTTTGAGCTCTGGCGGCGAGAAGATCGGATCGCGTTTGTAGAGTTTCAACTCATAAGGCAGGTTGAGCTCTTCAAGAAGGAAGGGGATGCGTTCAGCCTGGCTGATTTGGAGATGGTGGACTGTGAGTTTGGCCATGGTGGGTGGTTGAGGAGATGGAATGTGAGTGTGTGTGTTCGATATGAGCTGTCTGCTGAGTGGAATATTCTTCTTTATAGAAAGAGTTGAGTGGTGTTGTGTTGCACTATTAGATGCGCTAACTCGGCAACTCGTGGAAATGGTCTCTACTTACCGGATTAGGACAGCTTAGAGGCGTAGTTCGATTGACTTCGGGCGAACTGCCTCGGCCGACCGGTTTCCGCTCCGCAGGCAACAGCTTCAACAACATACATTGGAGCACAACTATTATTACTGGCCAAAATCGGATACAGCAAGAGTTACTCTGTGAGTCAATCTGTGATGCATTGACGAGATGCCGGGATCGCGACCCGGTTGGTCCCGAGGTCGGTTGCTCGGGGACTCGTGCATACGATCTCTCGTCCTGAAACGGCCTAAGTGTCGGCCTGAACCTACTCGGAGTTTGCCTTGCGCAACGATTCCTGTGGTCATACTGAGGTAGCTCATAGTTGGATGCTCGACGAACCCGGGACGAAACCGTCGGCTTTTAATCCTCGGAAGTCCGTGTTGCGAGTCCCTCTCTCTGCCTCCTCCCGCGAAATGAGGATATTCTCTGGACAGAGGAGACCTGCACCACGAGGGGCGATCACTTCATGAGAGCCAACGGGATTGCACACAAGCATGGACAGACACTTATATCTACATAATGGGAACTAGATTGGAGATAACTCACGAACATGGACCCAATACGAAGAAGGGAAGTGCCATAACATCACGAGCACAAGCGACAGAGCCAAAGAAGTATGCTTGTGGAGAGTGAATAGTCTAACATTCTAGTCTCAATCCCTCACATTCTGAATGTTATTGTCTAAGTCCATACCGGATGGGCATCGCCGCCAATCTCCAATCGTAACGACCCGGCACCATGCTCCGCTTAGAACATGGCACGCCTGACCATCTTCACCATCTTCTTCTCATGCTTGGCGGCTTTGGCTGCTGGTTCCGGGTGAGCGGCGGCCGCAACATCCTCAACCTTTGCTGGCTCCTCAGCCTGCGCAGGTTCAGCCTTTGCGGCGTGATCGACCTTTGCGGCTTCCTCGACCTTTGCCGCCTCTTCAACCTTTGCGGCTTCTTCAACCTTCGCGGGCTCTTCAACCTTGGCGGCTTCTTCAGCCTTTGCGGCGTGGTCGACCTTTGCGGCTTCCTCGACCTTTGCCGCCTCTTCAACCTTTGCGGGCTCTTCAACCTTGGCGGCTTCTTCAACCTTTGCGGCTTCTTCAGCCTTTGCGGCGTGATCGACCTTTGCGGCTTCTTCGACCTTTGCCGCCTCTTCAACCTTTGCGGCGTCTTCCGCCTTTGCCTCGTGGTCGACCTTTGCGGCGGCCTCGGCCTGTGCAAGTTCCTCAGCCTTTGCAGCATCCTTCTCGGCCTGAGCATCCTTTTCGACTTGAGCAGCGTCTTTCTCGGCCTGAGCGGCATCCTTCTCGGCTTGGGCGTCCTTCTCGGCCTGAGCGAGTTCATCAGCCTTTGCGGCGTCAGCCTTTGCGGCGTCAGCGGCTATGGCTTCGTGTTCAGCCTTCGCAAGTTCCTCGGCCTTTGCGGCCTCCTCGGCCTTTGCAGCTTCATCGACCTTTGCAGCCTCCTCAACCTTTGCAGCCTCCTCAACCTTTGCAGCTTCCTCGGCCTTTGCAGCTTCCTCGGCCTTTGCAGCTTCCTCGGCCTTTACAGCTTCCTCGGCCTTTGCAGCCTCCTCAGCCTTTGCAGCCTCCTCAGCCTTTGCTGCCTCCTCAGCCTTTGCAGCGTCTTCGGCATTCACCTCATGAGGCGGCGGGGGAGGAGTCGCTAGAGCATCGTGCGGTGCGACTGCTGCGACTGTCTCGTTTGCTGCTGCTGTCGCATTGGCTGCTGCTGCTGCTTCAAGAGCTTCCGGGGGAGGAGGGGGAGGTGTGGCTTCGGGCGGCGGCGGTGCTGCCTCGTGGGCTGGTGGTGGAGGTGCTACCTCGTGGGCTGGTGGTGGAGGTGCCACCTCAGGGGCTGCTACCATTGCTGCATCCTCGGGAGGTGGCGGGGGAGGGGCCGCTTCATGTGGAGGTGGAGGTGCCTCCCCTTCGGCCTCGGCCTCTGGTGGCGGTGGGGGAAGTTCCGCTTTCGCATCCTTTGCCTCGGCCTCAGGCGGAGGAGGATGAGCGGCCTCAGCTTCGTTCACTTCGATGGCCGGTGGTGCAACTTCAGGGTAGGCCGGGGGGGCTGGGTGAGCCGCTTCCGGGGCTGGCGGAGCCACTTCCTCGCGTCTAGCGAGACCATTGTTGCGGGGCTCGGCGTAGTTGATGGCGTAGCCATGAGCAACAGAGGTAGCAGCCAGAAGGCTGACAATAAGCTTGGTGTCGAACATAGTGTTGGTTTGCGGAGAGATTGGAGATTGGAAAAGAGGTCTGTAATGAACGCGCTGCGCTTCGATATAGTGCCAAAGAATGAAAGAAGGCCTGCTTGCTATGAAGAAAAGAATGTCGAACTGTAGGTGCCTGAACTCTGTGGTTAGGAAGTCCGTCGGTTTAGTACTTTCGACAGGACAAATCTCACCCTTCATCTCCACTCACACTGTCATGTCTGACGCTTTTTCTGGAAGAAAGCGCAACTTCTTCTGTTCGAGGTGGAAAAGCCAATACTCATCTTGGCGATGAACCATGCCAAACATAAGACGTGCTCCATTAGATGCGAGCCTCATCTATAAATGGATTGTGCCGACTTCCAGGTCCGGCATCGCGGGTGTGAAAGTTTGACGTGAAAACGGTGTCGTGATTGCAGATACGCCCTCATGACGAGAGGTACGCCTGGATTCTATGCGGACATGGTGTGCACCCTGTATCGTGAACGGTTTCACCATCCCACCAGCGATCGAAACTGAAACCGCAACCCCCAAAAACAACTCAGGCACGAAACCTCCAAGAACGGTCTCCAGCCAATATCATCAGTCTACACGAGTTTTCATCGGGTTGATCCCGACCCTCGGTGAGCTGATCTACGCCTGCTCGCTGATTGCTTGAAGCGGCCAAGCCGCCTGTTGATTTGGAATGTGTCGCCCGTCTCTAAGACGTCACTCTTCATTGGCGACGTCTGTCACCTCAACCGCTGAATCCCCAGGAGCCTCCGGTTTGTTATAGATTTGGCCTCAGGGCAAAACGCGAGACGTGGGAGTAATATGTCCGGCGCAGAATATTCAAACCCGAAACCAGAAAAGGAATGGAGGCATCGCCACTCCGAGGCCCAAGAGATATATTGAGTGGAGCCATCATTCTTCTGTACTGCGTCAGATCTCTTGTCGGATCCGATGTTCGTTTGAACTCCCCTCAATACAGGGAGCCTGAAATCGGACTCCATGCCCCCCCGAAGCCACGGTGGAGGACTCCCAGGAGGTTGAACATCGAAGGGCTAATCGGAGGTATTTACCGTGCCGATCGAATAGATGCACATAAGGCCGATGACTGCCAGCATGCAAGCGCGTTGCTTCCAATGGATCATTTCGAGCGAGCATTGGGGCTGCGGACTAGTGTTTGGGGTGATCTGGAGATACACGCAGTGTTGCTGTCGAGGGGTAGTAGCATGAGCTACGTCCGAAAGATAAAACGTGATGTATCGACAATGAAGTGACGAGGAAAGCGGTATTGTGCTCGTCGAACCGTGTTAGGACTCGTACATGTCATCACCACTTCAGAATGCGTACCTTCTGATTGCACATCCGTCAGTTCGGACACGGCTGAAGCGCCGCTTCTGGTGCGTTTTATTTGATATCGGGTAGAGCGCAGGCATATAATCATAGACTGTGCATTACCCGGCCCTCACGAAGATGACAGGCTGTCTGCGTACGGATTTCTATGCTCGGTCGCCGGGGAAATTTTTAAGACCATTGGGTGCGCAGAGACGTATCGACGTGTCGAAACCAAGTTACTTGAGCCGGATTATCCAAACGATTGTTTATAGATAGAAAGCGACAAACGCCATATTGCACGTCCTGCCGATTGTAGTGACGTTTGGGGATCGCGCGCATGTCCAGAAGCTACACCTCCCCAAAACGTCGGGAGATCCCGACCAGTGCGCCAAAATTGCTCGACAGCTGAATAGGACCAGCTTTCTATTTCGCAACTCTTAGACTCGCCAAGTGTTGGTGATAGCGACTCGATGACGTGTTGTCGGTCGCGAGTCATCTCTGTGACGCAGATGCGTACTCCAAGATTCTCATAGACAGCGTCCATAGGACGAGACGAGGTCTTGGCTGGAATGGTGCAGCACATGCCATGATGCGTCTGCTTTCGCAGCTAGCCAGGTGCGTGGGCATAAAAGAGATCGCTAGCGGATGGAGATGTGCGGTGTAGTGTGGTGTGTGTTTCGCAAGATCCGATGAGCTAGCTCCCCTCCTCCACCGCTACGATCGACCTCCAGTGTCCGCTTCCATCACCATTCTCAGCAACGACACCTGACTTCGATTGAACAACGGTCGAAAACTCGTCCACCGTCGTACTTAATACGACTATCTCCTGCCTTGCTACTACGTACGAGCCGTCGCTAGGGCCAAGGGTTTCGGCGATAAGGCTTAAGACCTTCTTCTCCAACCAATCAATGCCCGACAAAGAAAGATGCTCACGCTGCGGGATCATGCAGCTACACTCGTCAAAGACAACGACCCTCCGTCGAAATCTGCTCTTCGCATTCAATTGTGGTGCAGTGATCCTCCGATGACCCTCCGAAGCCATGTTCTCGCACCCAGCGAGCGGACAGCCTTGATTGTGAGAATATAAAGGTTCGAGCTGTGGACACAATGGAGACCGCCAGCACAACGATCAGCTCGAAGCATCGCACCATCCGCCCAGTCCTTCAAAATGACGCCAAATTTCCCTCAACGCAAAATCGGGGATGCCTCTGTATCCGCCATCGGTCTCGGATGCATGGGCATGTCGGTGTCCCTCATGCTCTCCACTGGTCGTGACGAAGAAGAAGTCTTCAAGACCCTCACCAAAGCCGCCGACCTTGGCATTACCTTCTGGGACACTAGTGACGCGTACCTAGACAATGAGGATGTGATCGGTAAATGGTTCCGCGAAACTGGGCGACGAGACGAGATTTTTCTGGCCACTAAATTTGGCCTCAAACGCGACAACGGCAAAGCTGAGGTCATTGGTAGGCCTGAATACGTCGCAGAGGCATGCCAAAAGAGCCTCGAGCGACTGGGAATAGACCGCATCGATTTGTACTACCAGCATCGTGTCGATACAACGGTGCCCATCGAGAAGACGGTCGAAGCGATGGCTCAGCTCGTAAAACAAGGAAAGGTCCGCTACCTCGGCTTGTCTGAATGCTCTGCTGTAACTCTCCGACGAGCTTGTAAAGTACATCAGATAGCGGTGTGCCAGATGGAATACTCGCCGTTTGCCTTGGAGGTGGAGACGACCGGATTCTTGGACGTAGCTAGAGAGCTGGGCGTCAAGATTGTACCATACTCACCCCTAGGCCGTGGATTCCTCACTGGTGCCATCAAGAGCAGAGCCGATTTCGACCCCCAGGACCCCCGCCTTACCATGTTTCCGCGTTTCTCGGAAGAAAATTTCGCCGCGAACTTAAAGCTGGTTGACATATTCGCTGAAATCGCAAAGGAGAAGAGTTGCACTAGTGGACAAGCTGCTCTAGCGTGGGTCCTCTCGCAAGGAAAAGGTAGGTGTCTCTATGTCTTGAGCGTGAATAGTTGCTAATATAGCGAACAGACTTTATCCCTATTCCTGGTACGAAACATGTTAAATACCTGGTTGAGAATGCTGGCGCAGTACGAGTCGAGTTCACAGCGGAGGACGAGAGGCGTGTCAGGAAAGGCCTTGACGCTATTGGTGGTGCAAAGGGTGCGCGTTATCCCGAGGCTTCCCTTGCGTCTTGTTTCGCCGATAGCCCTGAGCTTGAGGAGGATTGATGTGGTGATATCTATGATGTCATTTGAAATTTGGAGAGTCATTTGCCAAATGAGTATTTAACTCATTCCTGTCCATGAATTACAGGGACGTTGTTGTTGGGGCGGTGTGTAGTCTGGTATAAGGTGAGCTTAACTGCTCGACCGCTAGCTCGGCCTGCCTATGCGACTATTTGGAGCAAACCATTGCTATCCTATTTATCTCATCAACCACGGTCGCGTCACTCGCTGAGCATCTGAACCCAATCTTGCCACACATTCACCATCCCAGTTGTCTACGTGTCGGTCGACATCGAACTCCAGCACCGGCTACCCCGAGCCTAGAGGATACTTAGACAGTGCATCGTCCGTAGGCGACGATATTAAACGTGACCGAGAGCGACAACTACCACAAAAGCCGAAAGTACTAAACCACGTACTTCCCGCGACCCCTAGGAGTCCACAATCGTCGCCTCTTGACACAGATGTTGATCTTTGGGGACTACATCCGCAGCGAACGGTGACCACAACATCAGGCCCCACCATTCCGAGGCTCAGCCTGGCAGAGGTCGAAGCTCTTCTTCATCCGTAAGCGATAGCTCTTCCACCGCACAGTTGTTCCTGGTCGCCTTGCCAGCCAAATCAAGTTAGCGCATGTATCAGAAATGCGGGGCCCCACCTCACGTAGCCGGTGGCTGCAAGCCTCAGGCGGCGGAACTCAAAAATGACCTCTTCACTTTCCACCACTTGTCTCTTGACCGTGTACCTACGATGCTCCACATGAAACACCGTCGTCGGACAGGAACCCCCTGTCGTTGTCGATTGCCACTACCATACGCACGCTGAGCGTAGATAACACGCCGTATTTCTGCCACAGGACAGCCACTCAACGTCTTCATCACGTCCAGGTTATTCCCTTTTGCTCTATATTGAATCCTATTTATGTCTTGGTCTATATGAGTGTTGCGTATAGTCGCCAATTCTATCATGCAAAAAAAGCCACGATGTGTCCGCGGACATGTTCTCCCCACACTTCCAGTGGGCTTCGATTCTTCCGTCTACGTAGTTTCTTACCAGACACCGGGCCACAGGACGCACCAAACCTAGCTACCGAGGGAAGATTAGTTGGCAGGTGCTTGTGAACCCACATCAACTTTCGCAGTTTGTGTTCACCCATAGGCTCCAGTCGGTTCAAGTTCGGGTTGGAACCGTCGATGAACGAGTCCGCCACTAGTTTTCACACCAATCCACGAATCACTGTGTGTGGCAACTCCTGAAGATGACAGCTGATATTGCGAGGCTCAGAACGCGCTCGTCTTAATCAAAAGCAAGTAACATAGAACATTTGTTCGTTCACCTGATCGGCGTAGTATACCCCTCGACTTTAGCCGCCGGAGTCGATGTCATATCAATCGCAACCTCAAAGGAGCCGATAATCTGGGTACACATCCGAATTCCTCCAACGAGTAGCGACGCTTACCTGTCCGGGCCTTTGGCATATTATTTTACGGTCTCAGCACTGACGCTCGGCAATGGATCCGCGGGACTTTAATCAATGGTGCTCGGGTGTCACACTATCGCCGTCCGTACTCTCGCGCAGTATACGCCACTAAGAAACCAAAGGTTGCTACGGGTGCTGAAGCGTCCCAGGGAATGAAGGGATAGGCGACCGGGGACAGTGGTGTTCATATAAGACCAGCATGCCGCGTCCACTTAACCGTTCTGTATCCATCACGCCAACGATCTTTTGGACCTATCAATACCCATAGCCTACCGTCGCCATGAAGCTTTCCCTCGTCACTCTCCTCTCGGCCAGCGCCCTGGTCTCTGCCATTCCCGTGGCCGAGCCGGAGCCCGTCTTAGACGAGCGCCAGGCTGCGCAGAGCATACACGATGCCATGGTCGCCAAGGGCAAGAAGTACTTCGGTACCTGCGCTGACCAAAACCGCCTCAACGCCGGCTCCAACGCGGCCATCATCAAGGCAAACTTTGGCCAGGTGACGCCCGAGAACTCGTACGCCGTCCTGCCCTATGCCCATGTCCTTCTCAACACTAATGCGCAACAGCATGAAATGGGATGCCACCGAGTCCTCAAAGGGTACTTTCAACTTCGGCAATTCGGACGCTCTCGTCAAGTTCGCCACAGACAACAACAAGCTTGTCCGTGGTCACACCACCGTCTGGCACTCGCAGCTGCCCGGCTGGGTCTCCTCCATCCGTGACAAGGCCACTTTGACCTCGGTCATGCAGAACCACATCACCACACTCATGACCCGCTACAAGGGCAAGATCTACGGCTGGGACGTGATCAATGAGATGTTCAATGAGGTATAACTTCTTGACTCTTCTGATCGCACAAACATCTGACAGTTCACAGGACGGGAGCTTCCGTTCGTCTGTGTTCTACAATGTGCTCGGCGAGGAATTCGTCAGCATCGCGTTCAAGACTGCCAAGGCTGCGGACCCGGATGCGAAGTTGTACATCAACGACTACAAGTGAGTCACCCTTGCGCAATTCGTCTGGTCTAGCTATACTAATGATCCTTTAGCCTCGATTCCGCGAGCAACGGCAAGACCCAGGGCATGATCCGCAACGTCAAGAAGTGGATCGCCGCAGGCGTCCCCATTGACGGCATTGGCTCGCAGGTTCACTTGACCGCTGGCCAGGGTGCTCAGGCGCCCGCTGCCATGGCTGCTCTCTGCGCTGCTGCGCCTGAGTGTGCTATGACTGAGGTCGACATTCAGAACGCGTCGTCTTCTGACTGGACCAACGTCGTCAAGGCTTGCATGACCCAGGCGAACTGCGTGGGTATCACCGTATGGGGTGTTCGCGACAACGACTCCTGGAGGCCGCAGGGCAACCCGCTTCTGTTCGACTCGGGCTACAAGGCGAAGGCTTCTTACAACACTGTCTTGGCTGCTATCAACGCCAGTTAAACGGTGAGCTAGTCAAGTGCGTGAAGCAACCATGTATATACTCTTCATCTAGCCATTTCGATAGTAAGCTGAAAATGTACGGTGTATCTATACAATTGTTAAACCACTAGTCCATCTTGGACGCTTTTAGTCCTCCGTCCTCCGTTCCTTTTATTGCGCGTATGAGACCAACACCAGCCGCCCGGCTCGCGCCCTCTTCAACCTGTCTTGTCCAGAACACGTCCACAGCGGTCATTCTTATGCTCTTTCTCCTCTCGCGTTCTGCCACGTCTAGATGTCCTTTCCTCGCAGCGCTCTTCTCTAATTCATCCAGGTACTTCTTTCTCTCTGCATATCTTTCCGCTCTTTCTTTCCGGATGTGTTTTGAGCCGATCGTCTGTAGTGTCCAGCGCACTACCGCTCTCAGGCCTAAGAAGATATGCTCTGACGCAAAGACCGTGATGGGCAAGCCCCACCACTTTCCGACTCCCCAGACATCATTTGTGCCAAATAGATGCACAATCGCCGCGCTCGTCAGACTTCCCAGCCAAGTCAAGGCCTCAAGACTTGCAACCCACGGACCGATTCCGTCGTTGCGCACGGGATCGGGACGCTGATGCTCAATGCATATCTTGATGATATCGGCACGCAACTCGAACCAGTTATTGATGAAGAAGCCAATGGGGATAAGCGGCCAAACTGGGCTAAACAAGGCCAGATATCCGAATTGTAACACCATTTCCGATATGTCTTCGTGAACGTCGTAGGATGGGAGCGCGGCTTGCTTGCGCACACGCTGTAGAAATCGCGCTTCCATTGGATCGTCGCCTTTCTTCCACCTCCCGGTTGTGCCACCTGTGAAAGTGTGGCTCGTACGATATGACCGCCACCACTCTTTGGCGCCGGTTTTGAAGTAAGGTAGGGCGAGTTCCTCGATGGCACTAGAGACTTGACCGGTGACAGTGAGAGCAATGACTTCGTTGCGAAGTCTGTCCGGATCGATGCGGAAAGTGACTAGAGATGGGATAACGGTTAGCTAGGTCACCAGCGATGCTGTCCTTGGGAATTGCTCACAATTTGGGTCTTGCTCCACGTTAAATGTGGAGAGAATCATGTTGCGCAGAAAAGGTATAATGGTCTGGCCGTATGGAACATACACGAATGCAGTGAGTAAGATGGGCAGGTAGTTCGTAATTGACTGAAGGACAAATATTTTCTGGGTGCGCGACATGTCGTAATTATCCTGTGTGCGGTGGTTCTCGTATTCGGTCAACCTGCTGGCAACATCCTCGAGATAGTTGTTGATGAAAGGTAGAAGAATGGCAAGGACAACTGTTGGGACATATTCCTAGCTACTCGTCAATGCGGTGGCATGTAAAAATAGGAGGGAAGCTTACCAGATAGTAATCGTACTGGCCATCATAACCTTCGCCGATAAAAGTTTCAATAGCGAAGATAGCACCAATGAACACCACCAAGAGCACAGTACTGGCGAGCAAGAACGGCACTACAGCCAGCTGCCTGACGATCCGCTTCCATCTTGGAAAGTAATGTCGCACCCGCCCAGCAGCGTCGATGACCTCTTTCTCATATTGAAACTGAGGGCGGTTGTGCTTGAGATTGCTGACGCCTTGAACTTGCCAGCGAATTGATAGATCAACTTCTCGAATTTTCCAATATTCCAGAAATACGGTACACCATATGCCGATTATTAGTGCAAAGACTAGCGAGTACTTGGGAAGGAAGGCCCAGGCTAGCACTCCGGCGGCGCAAGGGAATGCCAGAGACAGGAAGTATGCTTGGATGAAGGCGAAGTAGAAGGCTACTTTGGAGCCCCAGAGGTCGCGGATCTGGTCCAGATCGTTCGAGCTCAAGAAGAGGCGCTTACTCAAGTGCATCAGCAGCTCTCGATTGACTAAAGGTCGAAGTACGAAGTCAGTAAAGCTTGTCCAAAGGGGTTCCAGTAAGTAATGTTTTAATTTAGTGTCACATGGCTTCACAGCCACAACGCACTTCGCACCCGGGAGTTACGTACCACGCGGGTGATGCAACGGGAAAACGGAGGTGACATTCTCCCATTTTCCAAACAGGGGTGTGATGCCCGCACCACCGAGATCTTTGCTCCAAACGACGAGGTGGTGGGCGGACAGTAAGTCCTCAGCCTCGTGAGCGCCTTTGACAATGGTGTTGGCGGTGCCACCTGGGTGTTGTTTCGTTATGCCGTACAGCCAATCTTTGACCCGCGAGTGATAAACGGTATTTCCGAGCAGCTCTCGCGGTACCTGCACAAACACGAGAATCGTCTCATCATATCCTGCCCTCACCTCAGTGTGCAGGCCAGTTGACTCCAGGTCCTCCAATAGTGTTGTCAGCTCAGCAGTTGCGACCTTCGCATCTAGGCAGGGTGAGTTGGGATCACACTTGATTTTGCGGTATACGCACCAACTTTGGCAAAGTCATACACGACAACATATTTGTCGTGGTAAGCGATGTGGGCAGAAGTGGCGTCGTCCACAAGGCTGGTATCTGCTCTCCGCAGCTGCATCTGCGAAAGCAAATTGACAGTGGAGATTTTTCAAGAAAAGAGCAGTGTCCGAAGCGCTTGCGGGGTGTGGAAGCGTTTCTTCGACTGCTCCGGCTTGAATGTGTAGGTTTATGGGGGCGCCATCAGCTCAGATTCGCGGCTCGAGCGGCGAGCGGCAGTGGGTCCATGCTGACGTGCCGCAAGATCCGCACGGCACAAACAAGGCTGAAGATCAAAGGAAGTGTTTAAGCATCAGAAGTGTAGCACGCCGTAGCATAATGCTTAGAAGAAGAGTGCTGGGCGTGGCGGTGCGATCGTCGGCGCGGGGAATAGTTCAATGTTCCGCCTGGGCAACGCGTGCTCACGTGGCCACGTCCTGATCGAGAATAGCGCTCTAACGATGTAATGCATAGTTGTCGGGCGAGAACCCTTTCTTTCATGGAAAACAAAGACTCGCGCTCCACTCACAACGACTTGGTCAATTCGCCTTTGTGCTGTTTGTAGCCTGCAAAGATGAACAAAGCCTCGGGTGGATAGAAGCAAAGCGCAATGCCAGACACAAAGCATTGTTCGAGCTGTCTGAACGTCCTCCAACGCGTCGACTCTTCATTCTTACGCCGGCTGTTATCCGCTCTATTTCCAAAATCCCAGGAGTGCAACCGATACTATTTATCAGTCGAATTTATACCCCCGAGAATTGATACGCTGACAAAAATGGCCCCTCCTGAGATCATAGTCACCCCGGGCACGCCCATGCCTCAGGGTTATGCATTCCTCAAGAAAGGAATCAGGTATAAGACACTGCATTGCCGCCGTCTGACGCAGGAGGCAGGCATGACCGTTTTCGTCGTCGCACACCACAAGAAGATGCTCGGGATTCGCGTACCCAAGCCCATCTTCTGCCAGGTCCAGTCGCAAGCCAACGAGACACTACCGGCCCGCCGCCTCGCAACCGAACAGCGCGATGCGGCCACAATCCGCGCCGCCGCCGCAGAGCTCGACAAGCAGTTCCCGTGCATACCCAAGGTAGATAAAGAGAAGGTGCTCCTTCACGGCTTCAAGAAGCACTCAGGACGCGTTGGCAGGGCGGGCCAGATCCCATTGCCACGGAAGGTGCTCTTCGCCGTTGTTGCACACATTCGCCATACCCATACGCAGTATGACGCCATTTTAGACAAAGGGGGCGATAGAGCTAATGCTCGGAAAGCTATACAGAAGACTGTGCAGGACGTTCTGAGGGCTTGGGGTACGAAGTAAGGTCCGCTAGTACAGTCGTGCGGCACAACGTTATAGCGACCCGATGTCTTGTATTGGTCCTCATGCAAACATGTCGGAGGTGTCGGACATATTCTTGCCGACTCCACACAATCGCTAGCAGAGGGAGACGGTCAGACGGACGTTGTCGCCGGAGTTTAATGGAGTTAGGCAAGCCAGCCAACGCTAAACGTGCCATTGACATCATGAATATCCCAACGCAGCTCCACCATCCGGGCTTTTGTTCAGCTATTGCATGATTTAAGACATTCAATAGGAAGATGGTAAAGCTCTCCGGTAAGATTGGCCCGTTTCCGTTGCAGCCACACGGGACAGGCGCATGTGTTGGTCCACGGAGTTAGTAGTGGAGCTATGTACACAGACTCCCGTTATTGAGATATAAAGCCAAGAACAACTTCTTCAAGACGTCAACATCTTGGACCGATTATCTTCCTTTCTTCAAACAGGCAGACCACGAGCCCTTTCCAAACCCGACCTTCCAGATCCACAACCATGGCCAGCAATACCATCAAGAACATTGCCATCGTAGGCGCGACAGGCCAAGTTGGCAAATTCATAGTCTCCGCCCTTCTCAGGAAGAACAAGTTCAACATCACTGCCCTCACCCGCACTGGTAGCAGCACAAGACCACCCTCCGACGTCCGCGTATCCAACGTCGACTACGACAAACCCGACACCCTCACCGAAGCGCTCAAAAACCAAGACGCCCTCATCATCACTATGAGCGTCCACGCCCCACAGGATCAATCCTCCAAGCTCATAGAAGCCGCCGCAAAAGCAGGTGTCCCATGGGTCCTACCCAATGAATTCGGCTCCAACAGCAACAGTCAAGCAGCAAAGGACGCAGGCATCGCCATACCCAAGATCAAGGATCGAGAGCTGATTGAGAAGTTGGGCGTATCTTCTTGGATTGGTGTAGCATGTAGCTTTTGGTACGAATACTCGCTTGCTGGACCTATGTTGTACGGGATTGATATCGCGAAGAGAGAAGTCCTTTGGTTCGATGGTGGGAAGCAGAAGATCCATACGTCGACGTGGCCGCAGGTTGGACGTGCGGTTGCGAACCTGCTGTCTCTCCCTGTCAGTGCAGAAGGTGGGGATGGAAAGAGCGTGACGCTTGATTCGTACCGCAATAGATTCGTCTACATCTCGTCATTTACGCTGAGCCAGCGCGAGATGCTCGACGCCGTTGAGCGCGTCACGGGAACTAATGATTCGGACTGGAAGCTATCATCCACGACGGCCGAAGAGCGGTATGAAGATGGGCGCAAGAGGATGATGCAAGGCGATCGGGTAGGCTTTGCGCACGCGATGTACTCGCGATACTTCTTCCCGGGCGAAAAGGCGGGGTTGTACGGAGAGACTGATGGGCTGGATAATGAGAGATTAGGGTTGCAAGAAGAGGATTTGGACGAGGCTACGAAGGAGAGCGTCAGGTTGGCTGATGGAGAGTACTTTGCGAAGTTGTTTGGTGGGGGTGGGCGAAATTGATGGGCTGGACGGTGAGCAGGTCCTCAGGGTGAGTGGCAGATTGGCTAACGCAAGAGGTTCCGCACAGTGGTCTGTTAGTGGCTGAGCCTCTAGCGATTGAGTATATCTAGTCCAGCATAGCCGCCGTACACTGCTCCAATTACTTCGCACTCTCCATCCACACCGAAAACGAGAACCGTCGTTGCTGAAAGCAAGCAGTTTTGCCTTGGCTATTCGGTAGGATTGTAGGCTAGAGAGAATGTCATTACACATTACTGGATATAGTACTCCTACATGCGTCGATCGATGGCCCACAGCCCGCGTTTAACCCACGCAACTACTCCCAGGACCAGATCAAGGGAAATCTCAAGGCACCTATTCTAATTTGCCAAATTACATTCATGCTCTACGTCTTTCTGGCTTTGCGCAGTGTTTGCTCATAGAAGGCGCTTTCGCGCCGACCGAAATGGTCACTACCGTCTCATCCTGGATATTGTCCAGTGGGCTTTGCTCCGCCAAACGCCAACATCCGAACAACGAACTTTTAGTGCCCTATTGTGCTGACATAGCGCAACTAATTCTATGCCACGCGCCCTTATACGCTCCATTCGCGAATCAAGTTGCTTCCTGAAATTCCGTTCCCTTTACTAATGAGAACTGCGCGGGGTACAAGGGTGCGGGTACCGAGTACAAGAGAAGGTCCAAGCCAAGTCTAAACTTGAGATCGCGGATGGCAGTGATCTAATCTAATATCGGACCATCTAATATCGGACCGTACCTACCCGCGCAAGCCCGAACCAAGTACTGTACGTATACCATAGTGATGAAACACGAGCGATTTCAGAAAGCTTCAACGGGTTTGCGTCGCGGAATGTGCGTAAAATGTTCTGTACTGAGAGAGGTACGACATGTAGACAGCGTCTATGAATTGCTGCGTCACTCGGTTCTCCTGTGCCTGCGGCGGGTGCGACAACCAGTTTCTCGTGTCAGAGGCACATGTCCATGGGATAGTTGTAGGCGAACCTTTGAACCCAAGGAGCACAAGTGCGTGCGGCTGGTGTGACTCGGTCCGGTTTGTGTTGCTTTCTATTTGCCGAAGGTGATGGTCGTCTAGTTGATTGGCAGCACTAGCCCGGCCTGTGCCCCTGGCTCCTATAGGTTGAAACTGCCTATCTATCATATTGTGAATACAGGTTGATGGGATGCAACTCAATCAATTCGAATAGGGTCGCATATGCCCCACGCCTTGGTCACCTTAGAGAAACTCGGAAAACTCTCATAGTCGCCGCCTCGTCCGTGATTTAGCGTTTCCAGTTCGCCCATTGTACGGCCCATCGAGATTCGTTATTTTTGGCTATGTTTTGGTCCAGCATTGTCGCGCTCTCAGCGCTGTCGAGATATGTATTTGCGCAAAGAGGAATTGAACTGGACGGACCGATGTTGGGAGGTGGCCCGCGACAAGGTTCAAGTGCCATGCTCCGATTTGGTTGCTCTCAGGTATGAACACTCGGCGTCAATGATGAGGGACGAGAGCTGAAATTCCAGGTCGTGATTGAACGTCTTGACCCGTAAGTCGTTCCGCCTGAAATGATGCTGAGGAAGGTGCTGACAGTGGCAGCCTTGTCAATCCTGACATGAGCCCATCTACACACATGCATCAGATCGTACGTACCGAGATTCCCGATCCAACACCCGTTGTCGTCCACTAATAAGTATACTGCATCCTTAAGGTCGGAGGCGATGCCTTCAATGCGTCAATGCCGTATACCGACATCTCGAAAGAGTCATCGTGCACCACATGCCACTTCGATGAGGACCGCTCCAATTACTGGTAAGCAACCCTGGAGCATGAAGATCAAACCACAAACACCTATCGATCGTACCAACACCTTTTAGGACAGCCAACCTTTACTTCAAAGCACGCAACGGCACATACAAGCGCGTGCCACAGATAGCGAATCAATTCAACGATGACGACAATGCTGGACTGACCGTGTACTATACTTCGCCTGGTCCAAACATAACGACTGCTTTCAGACCGGTAGGTTTTTCCTCGAAATGCACTCCTCCTGCAGTTGCTGAGGTAGTGGCAGGGTTTTCGCATGCTCACGGGAGATGCAATGAGACGCACGTCCGAAAACCTGGGTAAGAACATGCAGCAGTGCTACCGCTGCTACACAAAAGAGAATTTTGGAGGCAGCCCATATTCGCCATGTCTTGATCCGAAGTATGATACAGATCACTTTCCGAAGCAGCCTTGTGCCGGAGGTATTCGGTCTAACATAATCTTCCCATTGTAAGTCTGGTCCATATAACATCTGGTGAATAGTAGTTCTAAAAGTGTAGATGCTGGGATGGAAAGAACCTCGACAGTCCCGATCACGGTTCTCACGTCGCTCATCCGATCAGCGGACCGACTCAATTCGCTGTCGTCAATGGTGTTTGCCCTACCAGCCATCCAATCAAGATCCCGCAAGTTATGTTAGAAGTACGTATTGCACCATACCGTTGGTCAAACCGGAAGAAAAGGCTTACTCCCACGACCAGGTGATGTGGAAAACCCAAGAATTCAATGACCCAGAACTTTGGCCGGAAGATGGAAGCCAGCCCTTTGTGCTATCAACCGGGGATTCGACCGGATATGGGCAACATGGTGACTATGTGTTCGGTTGGGAGGGCAACTCGCTTCAGAAGTCGATGGATAGCGGCTGCTACCTCCGCAATTGCTCGCTCCTAACAGAGCAAGTGCCCAACGTCAAGAACGCGTGTAATGTGCCCGTCACTGTCGACGAGGATATCGATGGCTGTGAGTTTTTCTTTTGCTATTCTAGTGGGGCTGGTGAACTGACAATCGGCGTAGGGATGAACGAACTCCCCGGAGGTGGTCGCGGAGAATGATTGAAGTCGAGTGTTGATGCTCTTTGATCTAACACAGTGTTACAAAAGGACAGCATCGGATAAGACGAGCCTTATCCGGTTGACCAAATCATCAAGGAAGGCGTAGTAGTGATCATTTCGCGTAGCTCCAGGGAAGATAGGTTGAGCCAACAGAAAAGACCCAGATTCTCAACGAACGTGATGGGAAATGTCGCCGTGCTTAGACATTGAAGACTACGTCGACCCGACATGCGAAGTGGGGGGTGATGAGTGGTTTGGCCTTGAATTGTTTGTGATTGCGTTGTGTCGACGTTGCGTCTAGCGCGGACTGTCCCTTTGCGCCTGTGACGTTAGCCTAGAAAGCCTAGCGTGACTTTCCCTCGATGAATCACCCTGTGTGAGTTTAGAATACTCCTTCACCGTCGAAGCATCACCCAACACTCATTGTAGCCATATAAGGAAAGCGGTAGCAACATCGCATTGTACTGCAAACGTTACGAGGTCACATCCAGCTGAGCACCGCGAAGTGCTGCGACAAAACCCATAGGTGCAACTCGGCCGCTAAAAATAGAGGCGGCCACAATACCACTGCCTCCACCTCACTCATTATCCAGCGCATTATTGCACCTTACATTATTGGTGTTCGTGGCGGACACGAACACGAGGCCAATAACAGCTAACGGTCAGGCGTTCAATATAACCATTGGACCGTAATGCCGGTGCGACGAACACGAAGATCACGGCCGATGCGAGAGGCTGGGTGAAGAATGTAGGACTATAAGACGAGACGTGCTCGCAAGAGACCATGGACTGATACTGATACTTACTGATCCCACAGCGAGTACTACAAGATTTATTTACGACCGATCATGCTCATCACCTTCGCCACCCTCTTTCTAGCCTGCCTTGCCGTCGCTGCTCCAGAAAAGACCGCCTGCAATCCCACTAAAGAAGCAAAGGTTGCTCGCTTTGATGACCTGTCCGTCATCGATGGTTCTATGAACCAGATCCCTCCACACTACTACGGTCTGAGCTACTTCACCTTTCAAGCCGACCAGTTCGATGGCTTCATCCCACCCACATCCGGCGATAAGTGGGCCATGGCCTTTGGAGGCAGCGGTAATATCTCCATCCCAGATTCGTAAGGAACTTCCTTTCTAACAGCGTCATTGCATGCTAATAAGTATGAGACCGCCTAATTCCACCTTTGAACTGGACTCTTTCTCCTACGCATGCGTCGCCGGCGTGCCACAACCCGAGTGCGCCATCAGTATTTATGGTTGGAAGACAAACGGCAAAATCATCAAACGCGTTCTCAAGTTTCCGAAACTGGATCCAGCGCCTGTAGATGCCTATGTTATGAATAAGACGCGATTTTCGAGGGAATGGAAGGATCTCAAGAGTTTGGGCTTCAGCATTGCGCGAGCGGACAATGGTGGAGATATGTTTGGTGGTCTTGCGCTGGACGATCTGGCTTACACACTTTCGTTTGATTGTTCGGGGTGAGGGAGTTGTAGAGGGAAGAGTCATCCGTGGGACACTGGCTGCAACTGTGTAGTCGGATTTTGGGGTTAGGTGGCATCTACCCCTCTAAGAATTTCGTGCGAGTTTGAAATTGTAAGCTACGGCCTCTTGAACTGCTGCCAATTCCTACTTTATTGTTGACAATCCTAGTCAAACCGTAGAATAGGACGGGCTGTTAGCATGCCGAGGAAAAAGATTGCAGCGGTGAAGGTTGAACGAGTGAGCCGTGGTGTTCTTGTCCGTTGAAAAGACCGTTGCGTTAATACAGGGTATATGAGCCAAAGAAAGTGCAAAGAAACCCCTTTTCCCCCAACCTTGACATAATTCATTCCACTGTACCCAGCAGGCCCAGTCCTAAACCGTACTTTTCCCATGGTGCTCAATGATATACACCTCACTCGAATTCTCGCTCGACGCCTCTTTCCCCGGACTCCCCAGGCTCTCCTCATCAATCTTCTCAATCTTATCCACCGTGACCTCTGTGGTAGTCGTCTTCAGTACATCGCCTGACTTCAAGTTCTGCAACTTGATGCCCCGCCCCGCAGAGGCGTCGTCTTCCATGCGTGCATATGCGCCGGCAGAGTGCCCTAGCTCGGTACCAGGGCGGATAATGGAGTTGCGCGTTGCGCCGTGGCGGCTGAAGTTGTGGGGTTTAGAGCCGGCGCCGGTGTTGGGGCCACGGGAGGAGTCTTCGCGGAGGTTACCGCGGACGAGGTTCATGAGGGCGTTGAGAATGGTGAATTCCATTTTGAGTTTTACGGAGTAGACGGCTGCCTTGAAGGAGGTTTGGATGTCATATACTGCCGGCAAGTTTAGTGTTGGCATCCGAGTCGTGCTATGGGTGAACTTACAGCCAGCAAACTCGAGGCCGAGCAGCGTAATGTCCAAGATGATGATGATGACACTCATAACGATAGTGTGCACGAGAACCTTCCTCCCTCTCGACCCTCTAACGTTCTTACTTGAGTTGAAGATTGGACCCTCTTGTTTGAGCAGTCCCGCCGTCTTCCAGATGTATATTCCGCTGAGCGACGCCTCTTGCAAGAAGAACCAAGTGACTTGTATCTTCTCCACAACCGAGTACACCGGAATCCAACGCTCTGGGGTAGTCGTGCAGTTGGTGAGAAAGGTCAAAACGCCAGTGATGGTATGCAGGACGAATCCATCGACGCATATTATGACCAGAATCCAGCGAGTCCAACGCGCGTTGACAACGAGGTGAAGACGAGAGTAGAGCACGAGGGATTGTCCGGTGACCATCATACACCAGCCGGTCCATGCGATTACGGTATTAGCGATATCGTCTCCAGGCATGTCCTCGCCAATGTGGTAGAACTTCAGGAGCATGCCCAGCCCGTCGAAGAAGATTCCCCATGTCGCCACCAGTAACGAATAGTAGTAGAAACCGGCATATCGTTGGAAGAAGGACTGAATCAGGACGGTGAGCTCGGCGACATCTAGAAGTTTACGTTAGGTAATATTCACGGAAATTGATTGTAGGCTGGATATAGCGGTGTTCTGAGACAAAGTAGTTTGAGATATGGCAGAACAGGTGTGATGTGATTACTTTGATAGGATGTGTAAGGCGGCGGACGTGAGAAAGCCGTGACTTACTATACCATGCAATGCTCAAGAAAGCACAAATGACAAGCCCATTGACATACGGTAGCTTGAGATCCGTGCCGATATTTGAGTCTTCAGACGCCACCACCATAACTGAGACCAGATTGTATCAACACGTAAGGTTCGCCCACCTGAGAGGAGGAAGTACTGAGTACCCGACGAAGAAGCGCAAAATAAGTAGTGAAAATTAGGATACACAAGTAGTGCTCAAACGCAAAAGCAGGATGATCGGCAACTCGTGGGCCATGTGGATACTGCGCCTATCTACCGACTTTAAAGCCATTGTTTAGGATCCGCTTATCCCAGCGTAATGGCTCCCAAATGGCTGGGATGTTATCGTTTGGGTCTACAGTAATAGGTAAGCCTGGGGTTTGAGTCGTGCGTGCACACATTAGATTACCAGTCAATGCGACGATGGAAGTTGATTGGTCAAGTGGCTGCATTTGCCTCGTGAGGGTTGGGTTGTCAGATCCGTGCGTGTGACAGAGGATCGAAGGTTTGGGCGGAAGAAAGGCGCACAAGCCTACCGTGCGAGAGAGCAGCAGTGCTTACCTCGTTTAGAAGAGGAGTGCTAAACAATGGTAAAGAGGCCTGAGTTTCCTTGCACGATGGCGCCGTCCTTTCTTTGTGGCGGGCGCAGTCTCGACGGGAGGCGTCCAGGCTTTCACCGAGGGGGAAGATTACCATGGGTATACATCCCTTTAATCGACCAGAGGAGGCAAGAATGAATTGCTTGACCCTTTAGGGTGGAGATGGAGGCCGAAAGCAAGGGTTGAGTAGAAAGAACGAATGCGTCTCAGAAGGAGGGATTGCTGAAGCAGCTAAAACTCCGGGTTGATGCTGGTCAGGCTCTGGACCTAGGCTCGCTCACGCTTACCTACAAGCCGTTAGGTCTCAACAGGTGGGTGTGCATGGGATGCACAGCGTGTTTGACAATCCCACCCCTCGTCGTCTGATAAAAACCATCTCGTCAGTATTTGACAGCCTTCATTAACCAAATAAAATGCGACGCTATTAGCGAAAAAGTGTTTCGAAGTAGTGACGACGTTTTGATGGTCGTTCAAGGTATGATGTAAAGGGGTGAGGATGTGCTCGCCCGTCGCGGGCTGGCCCGTAGATGCGGGGCCTTGAGCTCCTTCCTGCTCACAACGAATCAACGTCGATTAGTGCGCCACTGTGGCTGTTGATTACACGAGCCATCTCTAGACCACAAGGTTTCCCCCTTGGCTCATCTTCGCTTGGAATTTATCCAGTCAACAGGGTAAGGCTCTAACCACCTACTAAAAGCGGAATGATCCCGCACGAGATGTTCATATTGAAGCTGTTCATCACGACGAGTTCTTGGCCGAACTCAGTGAAGACGCGCATCGTCAATGCGTAGTCTACCAGGATGCCTTCTGTGACATGCACGCTGCACCTCGTGGCACCTTCTCAGGCGTTCCTTCGAGAATGCAGTTCGGTAGCACGAGTGAGATCTATCAGGCGTGGGACGTCCCGTTGATGACTGCATGCGTGTGGGTGCACTGCTGTCAACCCGGGTAAGATGGCTTTTCGTTTTGATGTTTGATATCTTGAACCAATGAAGTGGGTAGGTTGTCGAGCCTACGGGGTAGGTCCAGTGTTTTTGTGCGTGAGATTAACGAGATCGATGTCAGCATTGGCACTACGGTTTCTTGATATCGATAAGATTCCTTCTATAGCTGCGCGTTCGGTGCAGTGTGCACATGTAGACCTCGTCGCATGCAGTCTCTTCAGTCTCTTGCTCGCGCGAGAGGACAGAGACTGCTCTTTGAGCAGGCTCGGTCAACCGAATTGACTGTATCGAGCTTCTTGCAGTGCGACTGATCGGTTCGAACATATCGCGAGTACTGATAACGATGCATTCAGTCCCGCTGAAGATTTCCGACATTTCCACATGACTCACGCCATACCGTTCCCTCCCAGCCTAGATCGGCTCGGCCCGTTACGGCCCCCAAAAGGACCTCATACCGTTCGCCCATCTAACAAGCAAGCCTCAGCCGAAAAAGTAATCTTCTCGAAAACACGGGTGAGCAGTACGAGGTACGATGAACTTAGCCAGCATACGCGACGCCACCTGGCGCACACAAGACAATTTTACTGGTATCGAACCTGCTACAGATGCAAGAATCGTCACGCATCGGTTGGCTTCAGGTTTCGATCTCGGCTCGGCGTGTCGAAACAGTCGGACACAGACCAGGGGGCGTCCTACGCCCTTTGTCGATGGTACGGGTCGGAGCCACTACATGTCTGCCGCAGTCATGGCCGTAGGATCAACTGGTGGCAGACTGATGTCAACGTTCGCCGGGTTCGTAGTACCGTCTGTGTAAGCGCTCCGTATGGCAGAGAAGACTTGCTCTATCGGCAACATATGCGCGTAAGGTTCGTTATCATAGACCGCCACAATAACGCCAAGTAGGTCCGAACCACGAACTACCCATGCACCTGAGGAACCTTTCCCTGTGCGATCATCAGTCAACAGATTCATCATATGGCATGTCGAGCACGTACCAAGTTTCTCTTCAGTGTGTATTTTGCGCGTTTCGAATATACCTGATCGGTCCATGAACAAAGCGCTCCTTTGGAGCAGGAAGCCAGACCGTGTTTCAAGCTCTGACAGAATGATCGACACATTTCCGCTATGCAACGTAAAAGAAACGTTCCGCACAGAACACTTGAGTGATGGCTTCCTCGTCCGAGACCCTGGTATAATCGGTTGGTACGTATTGCAGGGCTTGATTGACTCACTAACTTCGACAAGTGCGAAGTCGCTTTCGTAGAAGGCTGAATTAGTCTTGAAACTGCTCATGATCGGTAAGGGCATCAGAACTGAATCCGGCCACAAGTAACGGTTTCCATATCCCATAGCTCTGAGTTTCAGTTCAGACCTCATCTGCAAGTAGTTTGACTTGAACCTTGTGGTAGCCCTACCAGCTAGCACGAGTTAGAAAGATCAATGCCCTTGACCAGATCAGAACTTACGGATGTTAACGTTGAGAGCGATCGCATGTCTGTCTTGATATGTTGTGGTATATCTTTGCGATCTATCATACGCCGGCAGCAGGTCGAATATGGAATGCGCTGTTGTTAGTCCATAAACTATGCCGTTGATGCGAATCAGTCCGCCAATAGTTGAAGCTGCTACATGTTTGACTCCTCCATCCGAAACTTCAAATTCGACCTGGAGCCCACAAGCCGAATTGGAAATCCGAGTTTCTTCTTCAAATATGATATCTTCTTCAACATGTGCAGGTACTGAATGGAAAGCACCGCTGTAGTCTGGTCTACTCGTGCTTAGCTCTGTGCGAGCGTTGATATAACTCCCCGGAGATGAGCCCACTTCCGTTGAACCAGTCATTGGATCGCGCATGTATCTGCTCGCTACATGCCCAGGTGCCTCGACTGTAGGCCAAAAAATAGGTTGGTCGAGTGGCTGTCCATTAGAGCTCCATATGCCATCGCTTTCCCGAAAGTCAGTCATCGGCGGTAGTGTTGGCTGAGTTGGGGGAAACTTAGTCGGGTCTTGACCGGAGGGGTACAACCCTTCCGGATAAACTGACATAGCCGGCGGTGGGTAAAGAAACTCAGGTTCCAATTTCTTATGTTTGCGCCGGCGTAGGCAATATAAGGCCACCAGCGCCACAAACCCAAGCACTGCAACACTACCTACAGCTATTCCCGCGATTGATCCACTGGAGAGACCACCTCTTCCACTCGGTGAAGGGGTATCAGTTGCTTGACGGGCAACAATAGACGAACAGCGCGTTGATCGACAGGCGAACCGAGGGGCATCTAGGCGGAAATGGACTTGGAAGGCGCGCAAGTACGATAGATCAGCGACAGCCTTCTGTATTTCGTCCCTACAACGCTTGCTTCCACACCGTATCCATATTGATGGACTCAAAATTACTTGATTTGAAGCAGCATCGATACGGCCAGACATGCAAAGTTCTAGCTCGATGATAGTTTCGTCCCGAGGAAGGGATTTCGGAAGCGACGCAAGAACAGGCCGTAGATCCGTGATGAGTCGTTTTCGTGTTGTGCTCGACCAGGTAGCCTCCACAGTAGCTGGTGGTGGCAGCCATCTGAGCTTGCCTATGTATGTGCCATTATCGAGTCGATACAGGTTCGGTGAATCGACCGAGACCGTAACAGTATGAACAGAGAGTGTGTCTGGAGATGTTGAAGATTCTGGACTCATCAATGAGCTGTGAATCGAACCTATAGTACTCCGGATAGGTTCTGGTTGCGCATGTTGCGGAGAAGTTGTAGCGGATGCAACTGCCTCCTGAGCTCCAGCGGTGACTGCTTTCTTCTTTGAGGATTGCTTGTTCCGGGACGACCTGTAGCGTTTCCAGAAGAATAGTTTCAAGTAAGGTTGCCGTGATACAGTGGTGTGAGATTGGGAGTCTGGCTGACCGGACTGCGCTACTGGGGGTCGTCCTATGGTGGCGGGTGATTGTTCAGCCCGATGCTCCGTTTGATCCAAGCCTTCCTGTGAAGGAAGAGGGCGTCCTTGGTCCACACCGGTTTCGTGCACTATTTCTTGTGATTCCGTGTGACCTGATTGACCGTCGTCATCTTTGGGTATCTCAATGGTGATTTCCCCGATGGCGGTATGCCCTCTTAGTGTCGGGTATGGAATAATGTCCAGATCAGCTGTTGTCTCGCTCTCGTCTTCGCGTTGAACCCCACTCTCTTGAACTTGCGATTCTGTAGCCGCTACAGCCTGCGTAGCTATCGAGTCAGCCAAGGGGTCTAAGTTGTCCCGCGGCACGACCAATGGTGATGCCTGCGATGGTGGCGCCTGTGTCTGCGATTCATCGCGATGTAGGGAATTCTGAACACTGTCGACAGGAACGACCTGGATCGTAGAAACTCTCGGTGAGTCGAGTTTGACCTCGGTGGGGGACCGAGCCGCGCCGACAAAGAGGGGTTCGGAAGGCTGAGAAGCATGGAGGTCGGGTTCGTGTCGTGGAACTCTGAGCTCCGGGCTCAAGAGATCTTTGACGTGCGCTCGAAGCGGCACAGGTGACGCAACAGCCTCCATAATGGTTATGGAGTTCGGAAGGGAGTGAACTGACGCGAAATGTAGGTGCAGGGCAGACGCGAGATGTTCAGCTGCTCAAGCAGGGCTGATCGCGCGCTCGTGCCGCCACCATGCAGACAAAAACGCCACTGTATCAGCCTTGTTCAGCCTGACCACGCACACGCATCAAAAGGCCTCGAAGCCCTGATGCATCGAAGAACTCTGAGAGAGGGATTCAATATGTCTCGTACAGCTTGCTTCTTCGACCAAACTTCCGCTACAAACCTCATAGGCTTGTCTAAAGATGACCAGTGCGAGATCGTCAAGGGTCTCTGGCCTGAGGTACCTGTCGAGCGCGAGTCCTTCGACCCAACATCGTATACCTCTTTCCTCCAGCATCTTGCAAAGGAAATCGGGCACCTACGACACCACCAACGACATTTCGCCGTGCAGAATCTCGATGGTACTTTCGATGTCGTGCGCGTACTTCGAGAGAACCCGACAAAGTCCCAGCTAGAGATCGTCCAGCTACTCTCAGCGAGTTATCTGAACGTGGCGCCGACGGCAATCCGCCGTTCTCTAGAGCTTACAGTCCGACTGTGGCTCACACTGAACATCAACTCGTCTTCCGTGGCTGTAGGGCCTACCTTCCCGGACGAGACGCCGCTTGACTGGGACAACGATGTATCGTTGGACACTTTGGTGAAGGAGCAGTTCGCAAAATCTGCAGGTGGACGAGGGAAGATGACGAGATCCAAGATTGACCCAGCATTGACTGCAGCGTACCTGGCTAGTACCTGCGGTCTGCAGCTTCGGTGGACAGACAGCCTCTCCGAGCATCTCCGCTTCGACGCTACCCGACAAACTCTCGCTGTATACCGGCATAAGATCTGTCTTGTCAACCACATTGAATCAAAAGGCGGCTGTCCAATCCCAGAGGGAGTGTTGAACGAGATGCTGGATACCTTGAATTTGCTCTTCCCATTTGGGGACGTCGCCACGAAGCAGCTGTTAATAAAGGAGCATCAGCAGCCTCTCTACCAACTCGGAAGCTGCGGTAGAACCCGGAAGCTTGATCTGGCGAATTACGAGTACTTTCGAGAGGAGCTGGAGTATCTCATCGACTCATTCAACCAGCCACCGAAAACTTGGAGGCAGCTTGCCACCGATAGGCGAAACAAGATGGAATGGGCTGTATTTTGGGTGACTGTCATGGTGCGTTCGCGTAGTCTTCTCCTGCACGCGCTTGGGAGTAAGTTTTGAAAAACGTGGCTAACGAGTAACAGGTAGCGTTCCTAACTCTGGTCAGCATACCATGTAACATCATTCAAGCTACATACTCCGTGAAAGCGTACCGAGCAACTGTTCAACAGCTAAAAGAGCTATGATTGAGCGTGCGCATGCCGTACGTGCTATGAGAGCGCGATGGAATGAATTCGGACGGAGGACAATGGGGCGCGTACAGTATAGACTGGACCGAGGCGTACCGAGCAGCTCTTGAATCATCGAAGGATTCGTGAGAGCGCATTCACGTCGGATGTGCTGTGGTTGATAGTGGGAGAGACAGAGGACTTCCTCACGCCCGAGGTAGAGAAAGATGTGGTGGCTGCGCCGAATAGAACGCGACACTCTCGCAGCCCGACCTGCTATTTATCACACCGCCAACAAGTCCCAACCAACACAAGCAAGAGCACAATTAGACAATTCATTAGTACGGGTATAAACGCACCTCTAACCAGTCATCGCTACCATTACCGTGCATATCATCTAGGAAACCCTACCCACGAATCAAATGCTACCACCACCCTTAAACCGCAGCATCCTACCTCTTGCTCACAACCTCATGAACCTTCATATCCAGCCCCACCCAAAACACCCTCCCTCGCCACTCCACTGTGACCCCCCCATAAAACGCCACAATCCAAATCGGTAGTGCAGAAATCTCCCTCGCGATCCAAGCAAAGAACCACGGTCCGAAACTACGCCTCGCACCATCTAATAGACTAGGGTCGCGAGGTGTCTTGTTGCCGAGTAGCGGCTGTAATGAGGCTGCCTGGTGGTACGCGCGGTCCGATCTCTGCGGCAAAATGAAGTCGGGTGTGTGTTTGTCGAGCTCAACGGTCTTGGCGCTGTGGAGGAGGAGGTATTGCGTGTAGTCGACTAGACACCAGAGACTCATGCTGAGGAGCCAGACGAGGCCGAAGGACGACCATGTTGGTGGAATGCCGTGGCGCGCGAAGAAGGGAAGGGTGGTGAAGGCGTATGCGCCGTAGAGACTGCACAGGATGGACTCGGTGCCGGGCTCGACAAAGGTCGCTGCCGTGACGGTGAATTTACGGACACGCAGCCAGCGCAAGCGGCGGTGGATGCAGGCAATGACGGAGATATGCGAGATGGGCTGAAAGCAAAAGTCGCCGAAGAGCATGGCGTGTTTTCCCCATTTTGAGACTTGCTCGCCTGGTGCGGGTTGGTAGCCTGGTTGCTCAAAGGGCTGGGGTTTCTTCCAAAGCGCGTCGCCGATAAGGTGGTCTTCACAGATGTTGTCGGAGAAGAAATCGATGCCTGGAGAGCGGTGCGGGTTGGTGCTGGTCACGTAGTTGAGCTGCGACCGGCGGAACATTGTGCTCTTGCCCATGACGCACGGCGCGACGGCCACGGTGTTGATGGCGTTGTAGAACTTGGCGTGTGCGCTCGAGAGGAAGGCTTCGTCCAAACGTCCGCCGCCGCGTTGTAGGAGCCGGGAGAGCTTGCTGCGCGAGTGTATGTACGGTTCCGAGCCGTCGGTTACCGTCATGTCGGTACCTGCAGACCTGTCTTCTCCACTCAGCAGCTCCTGCCTCTCCATTCCCGTCAGATGTAGCGAGTCCAGATCCACCGTTAATGGCGTCTGGTGCACAAACTTGAACTTTGTGTCCCCACCGTATCCGCACAGGAGGTCCACCATACGTCCGCAGACACCCTTCCCAAGCCACACGTTGCAGTCCAGGATCCATACGATATCTCCCTTGGCTTCTTTATACGCCCTGCTCATGTTCCTGATCTTTGGATTCGGCCCCAAGGCGTCATGGTCCTTTACTAGCAGCGGGTCCTCCTCCTCGACTGTGATACTCGCGTCGGCATCCGGAAAGTCGCGGAGCAGCCGCTCGAGAATAGGCAGCGCCGGATCGGATCGTGATGAGACACAGAGAACATTGGTGATTTTACGCGTCGGATACGTCTGGCGGAAGGTCGCGGCAAGGCACTCGTAGAGACGCGGCTCGAGGCCCTTCACGGGGCGTATCACGGTGACATGTGGTACAGCATCGTCGCTCAAGGCCGTCAAGCAGGTCGCGGCGCGTGGTCGTCGCGAGTAGTAGCGGAATCTGATTCGTGTCAGCAGCGAGCGGTGACGTCGGCAGTATCGGGGGCCATCCTACAGCTGCGTGAAGCCAATAGCACAGACACACCACACTATGACGAACCAGACAAGACACCCCAGCGCAATGTACATGCGCAGAGGGACATGGTCCGTCTCGGAATCGAGGGCTGCGGCGCGACGCATGCGCGTTTGTTTGCTAGAGCGTGTCGAAAATGGTATGTCTTGCGAGGGGGATTTTGCAAAGCTCGGAGGTTGCGGAGTTTGGTGCCACGTGCAGAAAAAACGGTGTGGAAAAGGTTGATACACTTTTGAAGGACCGAGAGAGCCTCCGGAACGCGCGGAATGAGGTTGATGAGAATGGACGGAATGTTTGCATGTATTTAGTCATTCACCTGTGCTGGCCGACGCTGCCAGCACTTCCTGGAATCGCACCAGCGCTCACAAGGTGGATCCACTACGTATGACGAAGAGCAGACCTAACGCCGTGCTATGCAACCTGGGATTACCAACCCGTAAATGCTACCCAAACCAGCGCTAGAATGCAAAAGCTCATTCAACTGACCAATAAGCAACTGAAGGTGAGTGACGGAGGAGATGTATTAGGTACAGGTATCCAAACCTCATCTCTTCTCCTTCTTGCGCACCAGCCCAGCTCCGAGCGTGTTCACACCACTCGCCGCGTTCGCTCCGACGACGAGTGTTGATGCGTCTACTTTGGCTTTCTTTCTAACCAACCCTTCTCCGAGAAAGGCAGGATTATCGGCGGAAAGCGGCTCGGACTCGACCGGCACATCTGGCTTCCTCTTCTTCCTGACGCCCAGCAACATTGTGGGTGCGGCACCATTTGAAGCCGCCGCGGTCACATTAGGTGCTTCCTTCTTTCCTATAACCTCCTTGCTCCAGCTGTCCTTGCCTCCAAGTACTGAGATCTCCTCTTTCCACCGCCTTGTGCTTCTAGCAGCGGCGACTTTGGTTGCGAAGTTCTGCTGCAGTAAAACCTGATGCGCCCGTTCGTAATTTTTGGCAGAGAAGACAATGGTGCCATGTGAAGATTTCGGCCAGACGAAATATACAGTCGTTTCCGGAGGGAACTTCGAGGCTGGATCATCGAGCATGATAGAAAGATTCGACGAAGACGACTTGATTTTTGGTAGTATGAGAGGAATGGGCCCGTACTCAGTATTGACCTTCTTCTGTCTAGGGTTCTGTTTCTTCCTTCTCGATGTGCTGGGTGAAGAAGTCGGCACAGAAACCTGCGATCTGTTCTGGGAAACGGCAGACAATACTTGGGAGGGTTCGTCCTCGTCTTCTTCGGGAATTGAGGCTTTCGGCGGGGTAATGACTATCCAAATGAAACCAACTATCCTACCAGAAGAGCATTCCTGACGAAAAGCCATGAATTCCCAAAACTGATCAAGCGTCTTGACGCTCTTCCACTGGCCGTTGCTACGCGAAGGTGTACCGCCTTCCTTGACCATGGCATCGGACCCTCGATCGGGAAGTTCTTCGTCTAGCTCGTCCATGAAGCGAGTTTTGGGGTCGTCTGGGAAGTGCGGGACTAGACATCGCGGGGGAGCTCCGGGATAGGGCGCGATTTGCAGAAGAGGATGCGTGACAGCCCAACGGCGGGGTGCGGAGGGTGCAGGTGGAGGTGGAAGGTAGCGCATAGTATCATTCGCTTCGAAGCCTGGGACTACAAGGTAGCCCTTGGCTGTGCATTCCAAGGTCGAGGGCGACTTGGCAGCTCGTGTGTTCTCCCCGCCATTCGCCAGTCGTTCCGTGAGAGTCTTCGTCTCTTCCTCTGCCCTGTACTCCCGTACAATGGGGTCCAAAACCTTGCACCACCACTTGACCAATCCCCTATCATCCAAGACATGTTTGTCCTTGTTCTCGATGCTCGCCGGGAACAGGTATTGGTCTTGGGCCCTCGCGAACAATGAAACGACAACCTTTTTGCCCACTCTCCGTCTTTCTTTTGCAAGCCATGACACAAACGTGCCGCATATATCCTTTAGCGGCGATCCGGCCTGGGATCTCGGGATGTTTAATAGTGTGAGATAGCCCGTGGAGTCGGCTTTCGATACGAAGATGGTCGTGAGGCGCTTGGTGGTGTAGACTAAGACCTCGATGGCGAGGACCAGCAGCTCTTCCGTCGAATTGCAACCTGTCGCATCTTTTGGCGTGACGGATGCGGCCAAGAAGTGTGATTCGCAAAAGGTTCGCTCAGACTTGGTGTGCGGAGGTGCCGAGAACAGGGCCGGCGAGTTGGTGGGGGGCGTCGAGTAGTGGTAGAATGTGAAGGCGACGTCTTTGGGAAGCCTGGCAGCAAGAAGATCATAGAGGGAGTCAGAGGTAGCAATATCAGCCATGGCGGCGGCGGTGTCCAGCGAGTCGTGGACGGCGGCGCGTTGAGAACTGACGGAGACGCGCCTTGGTTGCTTAGTCATCTAGTGATCGTCCGAACTTCTTTCAATTCCACCTCCGACCTACGACCTTTAGCTCCGCCGCCCACGAGTCTGCAAACGAACGTCTGATCTCTGCCTAACCGCCCAATGGCGTCGAAACGATCAGTGACAAGTCTGCTGCAGACGGCAGCGCCATCCCTACGTTCTGCGCGGCCCTCACAGCCAGCCCTCACGCGGACCTCCGCATGCGCATTCTCGACCACGACCCCATCGCGAGCCCCCGAACACGACATCGAAGCCGCCGACCGCCCGCGATGGCAGCAGACACCCCCGCGAATGGTCGCCCCCTTTCGGATACGGCCGCAGCCCCGAGGCCCCGTTTTCACCGTTAACGAAGACCCGCGAAAGTTGGACGATGTCTTTGTGCGGATGCTGGGGCCCGGTGGGGACAAGATGCTGAGCGACGAAGTGAAATGGCTCGCCGTGACGCACAAAAGCTTCGATCACGGACGGAGAGGATTTAATGACCGGTTGGCTTTTCTAGGTGCGTTCCAGACAGGAGTAGGCGGGGGCAAGGGGATGAACAGAATAACTAACCAGGAATACAGGCAATCGTATAATCTCACTACAAACTTCACAAGCCCTTCTCAACTCGCCACAAGCCGAGACCTGGCCAAGAGACGCCCAGGGCAATCCTGTCCCCGACCGCTTCGGCCGCAGCCCCTTCGTACACCCGGCTCTAGCCAGCTTGCCCGGCCTGAGCATCGACGCAAAAGACCGCGTGCTGGACAAGAAGCGGTTATCAGGACTTGCTGAGCGGTATGGCCTGGACAAAGTGACGCGATGGAAGCCAAAGAGGGTACGCAATGCCATTTATCCCTCTTCAAGTCTAGCTAAGTACATACGGCTAACTATTCGTAGACGGACAATTTGGAAGGCTCTGGAATCGACGCCGTTCTTATGACCTCGTTGTACGCCATCGTTGGTGCAATTGCCCTCGAGCGCGGCGGCGAAGTCGCCAACAAGGTCACCCAGGACAAGATCCTCGCACCGCTCGGTTTTACCTTCTCTGCCGATTAATACCCGTCTTTCTCCTATAACTACTAGACTTGTGCAACATGTACCATACAATGTAAAAGACTACTACTTTAACCTTCCGGTGGCTTCTCCTTCTGCTCTAGTGGGTGGAGGTTCATTCGTTGGCTGCCGCTATGGCCGAATTTTCAGAAGACGCTATGAACCTATCCAGGCCCTGGACTTTGCGATGTTGACGGAAGCGAAGACCAAAGAGATTCGCGTTACGGACAGCAGACATGAACGAGATGGAGCTATACGGTACGAAACATTAAATCTGTATTACGGCTACAATATTCATGCAACGAAAACAACACTTTAAACTCGCTACCTAAGAAATCCCTCTGCATCATACAAATTCCCCGACGTCTCCATACCCCCACTACTAGGCGGATGAATATGAATCTGCACATTCGGTGTGCTAACTCCAAGCGCACTACGTTTCCTACGTGGAGTTCTTGTTGGACTCTCCCAATTCTTTGCCCTGTTCTTACCATTCGCATTCTCCTCGCTATCTTCTTTCGCAGGAGACCCGTCTTTAGCGACTTCAAAGTCGCGCTTCTTGGTGAGCTTAGGCGTAGTCGTATTGATTGGTGCAGACGCTGTGACAGGCGACGACGACAGCGGCATGAACCGCTGTTTCGGTTTATTCGGCGATGTGACGGCCGCGGGCGGATGTGGCGGCGTGGAGCACCAGAACTTCTCGCCGTCATCCCAGATGCTGGAGCTGCGGTCTCTGTTTGCGGTGGGAGTACCGGGCTTAGAGCTCGACCTTATGGGAAGGCCGTTTGGCGAGTCGTTCCACAAGTCGAGGTCGTCGGCGCTCGATTTGTGCGCGGTGAAAGAGGTAATCCGCGCGGGTGACGAGACGGTAGGCGTCGCGATGGGCGTAGCATCTTGCAGGCCGAGCACGGTGACGTCTTCTTCTTCTTCCCCGTCATTTAGGATGTCCCCAATGAGCTTCTGTCCCTTCTCCTCGTCCCATGTGGAATCATCTTCCTCCTCTGCACCTGCGTCTACGTCGTCGCCACTACCTTCGAGCTCGTCGAGCCAGCTTACCTCGCTAGGACTATCCTGTCGACCTAGTCGGAGGTACCTGCGTTCCTCCCGTCTGCCCGTCTCGGCAGCAGAGTTCATCCGGCGCAATGTTTGAATGGAAGTGCGCAGGTGGCCAGGAGGTGAGCCGCTGGGTACGCATAGTGAGGGCGTGAGCGTGGGCATGGCCGCGAAGTTTAGGGATGGGGCTGGGAGTTGTGCGTGAGCCGGACGCGGAGAGCATGGTGAGGTAGGCGATAAGGATGTTGGCGATGGCAAGGAGTACATCGAGTAGGGCGATGAGCGGCCGGATTGTTGATGGCCAGCCTGTGTGTCCGAGGGCTCACATCTCGTTGATCCCGCCAAAGGGAATTCTCTAGCCGTGGGAGGGCTAGATGGAAATGCGGCCTCGAGAAGGGGCGCAAACGTTGATTGTGCTGACCTAGGGCTTGTGGGGACAAGAACACTGCTCCGAGTACTGTTCGGCGCTTCAATGATACTCCCGTTCTTCTTGTCAAAAGGCTTGTTGAGGCTGTAGAAAGCCTCTTTGCTGAGCATGGCGGGATCGATGGTGTCCAGAGACACCTCAGGAAAGACTGTCTGATCTACCGGGAATTCTTGCGGGATAGTCTTTGGCGAACAAGGTGGAGAATCGTCATGACGATTGTTTTCGTACGTCACTGTTCGCTTGGACTGTGTCGACGACTCCTCTAAGATGGTCGAAAATGGAGACGAAAAGTTTCTGATCGGATCTTTCGGAGGTGTTTGGAAGACGAGGGACGGCTGTTCCGGATCGTACTCGTCCGGCGGTGATGGTCTGTCGGGCGACGAATGAATTTCAAGAAGCATTTCAAATGACGAAGAAGCGCCAGTGGGGCCATCTAACTTCCAGTAATCGTCTTCCTGCTCGTCCGACGGCAGGTGAATCGCAAATGTGGGTGGCGGGGAAGTCATTTCCCGATTCGATGGGAAGTTGTGGCCAGGACTCGGAAATTTAGGGATAGAAAACATCGACGTAGTACTCATTCGTCTCAGATTTTTCTGATGTTGTTGCGGGCTCCCAGATGGCACATAGTAGTTTTGCGTCACAACAGGCGATCCGACAGGACCGTGATCGTAGTCCGCCATGGACAGAGTCGGCGAATTGGGTGTGAGCGAGGCCTGGATAGAGGTTGTCGTAATTTTCAGGTCGGGCGCAAAGGTGGAAGTGCTCGGGGGTCGCGGCAATGATAGCTTGTCGGAAAAGCCAAGGCAGATGTTTTGCGCGAAAGCGGTGTTTGCTGACTCTTCTACGATCTCTTTCATCGCCGCAGGGCTGGAAGATCTGCTCCGTGGCCAATGTACGGTAGGAGTTAACGAGATGCGCACGCAATTCTGTCTTTTGTGGCCCTTGTTACGGGCACTTGGACTTCCTTTCAAGTTGGATGCTTTACCCACTGACATGGGAGATGGATCCCATTGGAAGGGGTTCCCATTGCTACTCCTCGTGGAGGAGGCCTGGGTAGAGGCTTGTGAAAGTTCCCTTGTCAAATTGCCGGGTGCGTTATGCAGCATTGATGAGCGCTTCCGACGCTCTCCTGGAGACCCGTAAGGAGTAACATAAGACTCAGACTTGCGCTTCGGCGTCGCCATACTCCGTAGAGTAAGCGGGCTACAAGGTGGCGACAAGATCTTGTTCAAAGTAACTGATTCCGCAGTTCCCACCTTTCCGACGGATTGCAGGCTGGACGAGTTGGTGAGAACAGAGTTTCTGTTCCCACCCTGTGCGGCCGAGATAGCCATGCTGTAACGAGCGGCGCTGCTTTTTATAGAGTCTAATGAGTGCTGGTTCCTCTCATGAAGCCTAACTGTGTCTCGCATTGGTCTCGGCCCTATCACCGTCGAATTCCTCCATTGTCGCTTTGTGACTTTTTGAACGCGAGAATTAGGGGAACGCATGACGGGACTGGACTGAGCTGCTAAGATCGAGCTGCCGGCCGACTCGTAACTTGAGATAGACATGCGTGAAGGACTGCGACTCAAGAGGCTGCGTTTCCGAGCCAAATCTTTGACACGTGCAACCTCCAAAGGGAGAGGCGGCAGTTCGCTGCCCGGAGCACTACCCGATGACTGACTCGTTGACCTCGCGTGGGATCTAGGACGTCCCCGAGACATGACCCCTGGTCTGTTGCTTCCGGGGGCTTCTGTCACCGACGTGGATCGATTCGGTCCCACGTGGTGCTCTGTCTTAGAGATAGCCTTGGCGGCCAAACTTCGACGGAGAGATCCTGATTGTTCGCGCTTATGCGGTATGCCAAACTCTGCGATTGGACCCATATCGCGGAAGGCTGGATGTCGTTGGAGTAGCGATTGATCCGACGACGGACGACTCAAGCTTTTTCGCGGGGGGGAGGACTCTCCTCCAAGTGAGCCACTGAGTACCGGAACCATTGGAGACGGCTTTGGACTTTCGATCACCGTTGAAAGGACAGGTACACGGATCTTCCGCATGTGAATCGCTTTTCCAGAGGTGCGACGCCCCGTGAACGGCCACGATAGACGCTTCGATTTGCTCACAACGCCAACCGGTTTCGGGGGCACGTAATGTTGTGGACGGGATCCAATTTCTGTAAGATTGAGTGTTTCGACCGAAGATAGCGTGCCCCATCCTGACTTGGTGTTGAATGGAAGTATCATGTTGCGCCGAAGGGCGGCGCGAGGTTTCGATACGGTCGCTCGTCCTTCATTTTGTTGCGATTGCGCGATCTCCACTTCCCTTTCTTCTAGATCCGCAAGCATCCGTTTGTGTTTCTGGCGATCTCGTAGAATCAAGGTCACTAGGCCGATGATGAGACCCAGGATGACCACCCCAATGCCTGTGAAAGTGGCCGCCAATGCAATGGGGCTCAGTGCCATGACTTCTGACTACAGCTATTCGCTGATCGAGATTCAGTGCCGTTTGCGATGGGGATGCGCGCAAGTTGCCTACAACCGTGATCGCGTCGCCGTAGTCGCAGCGCGTGTCGTGTCAGTATCGCGTATGCCAACAATCTTAGGCCCAGATTCCCCCTCTTCTACTCAATGCGCCGTCACCGTTGTCCGTTGTCGATAAAAAAGAGAAAAGTGGAAAGAAACGAATGGCGCAGCGCAATCGCAGCAAGAACGTTCACCACAGCATGAGGAATTCCGAGGTAAACATACATGGTCGTCTGTCTTGGTGGTATCTCACAGCACTAAAAACAAGCAGTGTGGAATGAGGAGGAGATATGGAAAGAAAACAACAGCCGTACGATTACCGAGCAAGGGAGATGGTAGGAATGTGAGCGTTCGCCTCTTCCGAACGCTGTGAAAGGCTGCCAGTCTGCTGGACAGGCTTAGTATTCATAGGTTGAGCTTTTAGAATTTGAAATGGTCGCGTGTTGGTGCTCGCGAGGCTCAAGCCTCCAAGATGTGAGCGTCATAGGATCGTGAGGTCCATACCTTGCGGATTTCTATTGTATCTAGGTGTCGCTCTTACCTTCAACAAACATTTGCAACTTGTGGGAATATTCCCATTGGCCAGATGCCAAGGTCTGTTACTATGCCGATTCTGCATCAGTGTGACGGCGAAAAGGGAAGAAATGGTCGAATTCTGCAGTCGGCTGAGGACACGGTCCAGGGAGGGTAAGACTCCACCTGCACCGACGTACATTGGGCGAAGAAGTCTTAGACAGCGAAGAGACATGAGTCTTGCAACTAGAGTTCCACAAGCCCGGGAGGCGGCCGTTGCCTGCGAAGCGAACGAGCGGCTTCTACGAGGAATCGCGGTTTCAGGGTCCGCGGCCAGGTACGCGGGGCGGAAGATCTTGTCTTGGACCAGGATTGATGGAGAGCGTATGCATTTTTGAGACATTATGTGGGTGATGAAAGTAAGGTTGGACTGTGAAGTTGAGGGGAAAGGGGGTGGAGATCTGGAGGGGCTCCGGCGCGTCGTTCGGCTAGCCGCACGAAGCGCGCTGCAGCGAATCTAAACATTCTACGAATGTTGACTTTAAATGAAAGAAAGTATCTATCGGTGGAAAAAGTGCTCGAGAGGAGTAACCTACCCTGCACTCCGTTGTGTGCTTGGTAGGCAAGACGGCGGTTGACCACGTCATCCCAAAAAGGCAAGATAAGCGAGCCAGTAGAAGGCCTGCTATGAAAGGGCAAAGCCAGCTGGATAACTACCGTCAATCGGCATCGTCTGGTATTTTGAGAGCATCTTCATCAGCGGGGTAAGATCTTCGTCTGGTAAGTCTCCAAGATTCCCGGTACGCTCCAGCTGCACCTCGCAATCACTATTTCATCAGTCCGATTATTGACATCTGGCGAACGGCGGCGCAATCAATTTGGGGTCTTTGAAAGCACGTGGGGGTGGCCGAGTGCGTTGGATTGAACGGCGAACAACTGGGAGAAGACACGAGCGCCAAATATGTTTTTGCCTTTGATATCACTAAGGTGCTATAGACATGACGATCGGCGGTTAGAGGTTGCTTTGTCCAGTTCCAGATTGAATCAGAAGAGTCCAAATCTCGGAGCTAGGATAGAAAATGATACGGAAAATCAACACAGGAGATTACAGGCGAGGTACACATGGACTTGCGATAGCTTCTGGATAAGTGCGTGTTCTCTAACTTATCCGGTACAAGAGGAGCCACACAAGATCTAGAATACACTTAAGAAGTAGTGGAAACTCCCGTGTAGTTACAGACCATAGCACCATGCTCTCCCAGTTCGACGCCACTTCGATTCTTTTCCGCTTGTCTAATCGCATCCGCTTCGATCGTCGCAATGGTCTTAGTGAGACAGATAACGCCCGCATTGTGAAGTGCCAGCAAAGCATCCTTGACCCAGACTCTGCATGTGAATGCCTCCTGCGTATTGGGCGATGGCTGGCCGCTCGCTGGCACTTGCCCCAGTTTGATCTTAAGTGTATTCCAAGTCTCACTATTGACGGTCCCGACTTTGAAACAGAGGCAAAGACTCTCGGAATTGGGAACGCCGGAAGTTGTCTCGGTTTCTAGACTCCAACCACCGCTTCGATTGATGGCATGCCATACGTCGCCCTCGGGCTTGTTGGTAGGGACGTATAACCCCCAATGGAAACCAGTCGCGGCGCCTCGGAGATTGAGAAAAATGTATACGGAGTTATCCTCTAGCTTGGCGGTAACGTTGGACATGGTGTGTTGAGAGCAGATAATCTGCAGTTGATGATTACAAGTCGGCCGAAAGCGAATATGGTTGGGAAGACAAGAAATGTAATAGACGTTGAGTCTTGAGTAGAATTTGGTGCTGAGTGAAGTTGCTATGATATATTAGGACTAGCGCATTCGCAATGGCTTGGCATCTCCTCGAGCCCTTAGCTGCTGCCGCGTCTCTAGCTAGAACAACAACTTTGTACAAGACTTTTGCGTGCCTCTTGGTAATGACTCTCTCCGCGCCCGGATACAGCAGAAGTTGGGTGTTGAGTGAAAAGACAAGAAGTGAAAAGACAAGAAGTGAAAAGACAAGATACTATTCTATCGAGAGATTCTATCGAGCATATATACACACAGTGACAAAGAGATACTTTGAAAATCCACAAAAATAGGTTGAAACAACCACAAAGGTGAGGTGGCTGAGTCTTAGGACAAAGGTCTCTTTGTCGACACTCCCCCTGGCTCAGACACCTCGCTTACTCCCCCTCAAGCAATTCTCTGGAGTTGCTTGTCTCCACGAGGATGATTGAGTCTAATTTCCTCCTAGTCTTTTCAAGTTCTCGCACAGCAAGGCCTTTGGTAGTGCTTTCGTAAATATGTCTGCAGGGTTTTCCTTTCTTGCGATCCATACCAGTGTTATCTCTCCCCGTTCTACGCATTCCCGAATGAAATGGTGCCTTATGTTGATATGCTTCGTTCGTCCGTGAAACTCAGGGTTCTTTGTCAGCTTCAGTGCTGACTTGTTGTCGATGGATAGGGGTATTACGTCCTGCAGAGTTCGTCTCATCACGGACGCAATTTCGTTGCTAGGCACACCTCCCAGCGCATGCTGATCAGTCGAACTTGGCTTTTTCCGGAATCTGAGGGTAGCGTCGGCTGTGCTGAAGCCTTGTTTTAAACCCATATGCTGTCGTTGTGCCGTAAAAAGCCCCCAAGTCCGCTTTGAATATATAGCGCGCGGGGGCACACTCCAGATCTCACGTCGACACGTTCGCTCTCGCACATCATCCGTTTATCTGCGAAGAACTGAAGTTATCAATCTGAAAATGGGATCCCCTTGCAATACTTCAGGATGTGCTTCTCAGCTCTTTGGCCAAAACAAGGATTGCGACGAGTACAGGGCGCTTTCCAAGATTGCAGAGTCGCTTACACACCCTCGACGAACACTTCTCAATGTCTTTGTGCAGCACGCCGTCTATCCGGAAATCGCATCCCGATTTTTCCTTCGCGAGGTCTCTGGACAGGACAAGATCGCGGTGTCAGGGTTTCTAGCTGATTGGACATGCCTTCTCACCAAAGGTATATTGCTGACCACGGAGTGGAACACACGCTAATTTTCGTCTCGAGTGCGCCCTGTTATTTGCACGCAATTGGAAGAGCCACTAAGGCGAGCCATATGGCAAAGAGATGGGGGGAAATGCTGTGTCTCTAAGGCCGACAACGAAAAGCGCCATGACGGAGGACTCTTGCTGGCCTACGTTTTGTCGCCTTCAATCTTCTGTGATGGTGAAATGGTTACCAACGTGAGTTCTTATGCCTCTGTCTCCTATGTCGCTAACTCCCATGCAGAACAGGCTTTTCAAAATGTTTGCGGCATTCATAGGCGAGTCACAATTGCAAGATATGCGAACACTCATGGCCCATGACTCTGTTCCTCAGGGTCGATCTCAGTCCGAACAGTTATTGTTGGTTTCTCCTCGAGTCTTCGACCATTTCAGCAACGGAAGGCTCTCTCTCGACCGCAGTATTTCTACAAGCACGAGCGACTCGGTAAGGTCACAACCACTATATAAGTTGCCGTTCTAACTGTTCAGGCCCGGTACCTAGTGGAATCGTTGCAGTTTATTCCATCCATTCACGTCGAAACGTTTCACTTCATCACGTTGAAGAACAGAGCTACCGAACTCGTCTCGCTTCCAAATGCGCTGCTTATGGAAGTCCACCATCGGTTTGCAGAGGCTTTAGCATGGCTAGAAGTTGTCGAATACAAGAAGCAGAACCCCAATACGCTACACATACCGAGAAGTGGAAGGCTCTCGAATCCTGCCATGGAACAGATAACAAAGATGAGCACCTGGATCTTTCGGTATTTCCAAGTTATACCTAGAGCCTGTCAACATGTGTGGACCCGGACACCGACCTTCTTTCGAGCGTTTGCCTACAAGCGGTTAACCCAAATCTCTTGTAGGCTCTACGGTAGCACTGGCTCGGACCGGACGTATCGACTTCCTTTCAATCTGTACTTGCGCAAAGCAAGTAGTGATTGGGCACTAAGACATCAAGCGGAAGTCCGATCACTTCGCCTGGTTGAGAAGTATACCCGCATCCCTGCACCAAGAGCAATCGATGCTTTTTGTTACTCGGACTCTTCGTTTCTACTCATGACTGGCGTTCCCGGAGCTACGGTTGGTCGAATGATTCGCGTAATGACCGACGAGCAATTGCAGTCAATCGCACAGGATCTTAAGAAGCACGTAGCCGAGCTGCGGCAGATTTCCAACAGAACAGGCTCAGGTTTTCAAATCTGCAATGCTCTTGGGGGCGGCATCTTGGACTGGCGAATTGGCGATTCGGAACGCAGAGAGCTTAAATTTCAGGACGAAACACAGTTCATCGAGTACTTAATCGATGATCTTCCACTAGACCAGGATGCGTTGGAACTAGTGTCGAAGGTACATGGTGTGAAGCACGATATCGTTTTTACGCATGCAGATCTCAATATGAGGAACATCCTAGTCGATGAGAACGGGAAGATATCGGGCATTGTTGACTGGGAGTGCGCGGGCTGGTACCCGGAGTATTGGGAATACACCAAGGCGCATTTCTCAGCGCGATGGACTCCTCGGTGGTCCGCGGATGTACTTGATCAGGCGTTCGATAATTATTACGATGAGTTGAGGCTGGAGAGTCTGCTCACCGATATGGCGCCTCCGTGGTAGGCCTGCATTGATGAGTAGGCACCTAGGTGTAGCAATCTACCTAGTTAGGTAATACCTTATACATCGAGCAGGTTACGATGACGAGCTTGAAGCTTACTGTGTGAAGAGTCCTCTGACAGGTGCGATTCGTGCTATCCCAAAAAGGCTGTTCAAGTGGGCCCATACGATACTACGATGGCGACAGGTCTGCTTAGAGAGAGAGCCAGAGAGCCACCCAACTATGAATACGTACTCGAGCCAGATTATAATGCTACGACGCATTTCAGCATATATGTATGAACCAGTAGGATTATTTCCCGCATACTACTGCTCGCCATGTGTGAGATCAATACTGCAACACAGATCTTTAGATGAGTTTCAGTCCGTGGCAACACCGCCGGACTTATTGAAGCGGTCAACTACACGTTCCAATGATACTGAAAAGCTTTGGTTTGTTCACTCGTCTCACAGATGCGCCAGCGAGCGAAAACGGTGCGAGTGACGATCGATCGGCTATAACCCCTGAGATGCCCACGACAAACCGATAATGAATGTGGGCATAAAGTGGGTTCGATCGTCTTTTGGGTGTTTAATGGCAGTTTAAGATCGCTTGTTGTAGCATGTGGGGGGGGGGGGGGGGGGGGGG
>Ga0247733_1000158_pt1 | contig 86393 bp, 73 predicted proteins | sample UWRJL043104R2_FD_180932 | JGI IMG/M metagenome (GOLD analysis project Ga0247733, IMG submission 180932) | Plant litter microbial communities from Arlington Agricultural Research Station in Wisconsin, United States - UWRJ-L043-104R-2 | ecosystem: Environmental > Terrestrial > Plant litter >... | reverse complement strand
AGAAGGATGGGAAGGGTGAGGAAAGGGAGGGGGAGAAGGGGAAAGGTGGGCAGAAGGATGAGGATGTGGATGAGGGACAGGAGGAAGAAGTACGAGGTTGGTTCGGGGGGAAGACGAAGGCGAAGAATGGGAAGGGGGATAGCAAGGAAGAGGGGAAGGATGGGGAGAAGTCAGTTTAGGGGTGTTTTGGTGGATATAGGAGTGGTGTGGTGTAGTGCAGTGGTTTACTTCTTGGTGGTCTGCATCTACATTACGAAATATTCCCCTTATTCTTATGAATGCCGAAAGTTCTTGCTCTATGACAACTTCTTCGTTGTTCAGTGGGCTTCGCCCCTATTGTACAAAGAGCCAAAAGTCCGGATTTTCCAATCTATCATCGGGGAGATCTTCATCTGTAATAGGAGCGCTCTTGTCCAAATGAAGGGAATTGGTCATGGTGCCATACGTCGAAGGAGATATTGAAAGTGTGCGTCGTTACGGAGAGCGGGTGTGAAGGTGTTGTGTTGGACTGGTGAAAAGGGGGGCCTGCTAGCAAGGTGTGTGGAGATGGGGAGGTGGAGGGAAGGTTGCTTTTGTCAGTGAGGCGGTTTTCGATGATACCGGAACAAGACATTGAATGTGACAATCTACAGAAACGGAAGCAATGCGTGAAAGATGGATCGAGTATCGAAAATCGAACACTACGTTAATGACACATATCAAGACTCGCAATGCCGCCGAACGCCGCAAAACAAGAAACCACTCTCTTCCCCATAACTCCATTCCCAGCCCAACACCCGCATCTCAATGCTCCATAACCTTCCACCCCTCCTTCCTTAACGTCTTCCCAAAAAATACTGTGCCAAACATCACGCCCGCCCCCGCAAGCCCCATAGCCGCATAATGCGCGTTGCGATTCGCCCGCACCGGATCCTGATTCCCCGGTGCATACACCTCGACCGTCCCCGCAATGCCCAGCGCAATCGAGATGGAATAATTGACGACGGTGTTGACCAGCGACGCGGCTAGACCCTGATGCTCCGGCGGCATGTGGTTCGACAACAGGACCGTAGCAGCTGGAAACGACATGTCCATGCCGAACGGCATGATGACAATGCTAACGAATGTCTGCGCCCAGTAGATCTGCTGCTCCGGCTGGAAAGTGGAAATGACAACGCCGACGAAGAAGGCGATCATGGAGAGCATCATGACAAAGGACACGGGCGTGTGCGTGAGGAGTGCGCCGGTGAGTCCGGCAGCGACGAGGCCCGCGATGACGGCGGGAGAAAATTGCGCGGACACCATCAGCGGCGTCTCGTTCCGCGTGTGCTGGAGGAACCGCACGGTGTAAAACACCCACACGCCGAACGCGCCCCAGCCTAGACCAACGAGCGTGAGTACGAAGCCGACGGTGCTGTTGAGTGCGTGGATGGGGAGTAGCGGGTTCACGGCGCGACGTTCCACCCAGATGAAGCCAGCGAGGCACATCAGGCCCATAAGGAGGATGAAGTAGACATGTGGTGTGTCCCAGCCGTAGAGAGGGCCGTTATTGAACGCCACGTTGACGAGGACGAGACCGGCGACTACGAGCAGTGAGCCCGCTGCGTCGAATTTGGGTCGGACCGCTGGCCGGTCAGAGAGAGCTCTCGGGATGGCGAGGAGAGAAAAAGCAGCGAGGCCGAATGCCGCGATGCCGTAGGACCAGAACGCCCAGGGCCACCAAGCCCACTGCGCGAAGAGACTTCCGAAGGTCCCGCCGATCACGAATCCTGCAGGTGCTAGTGCGCCGAAGATGCTGAATACAATGTTCTTTCTCATGCTGCCCGGGGCATATGCTCGACCAAAGAGCGCCAGCGCATTTGGCATCAACAACGCTGGTCCGATGCCCTGCATCGCACGACAGACGTCAAAGTAAATTTGGCTTTCCACATACCCGGAAAAGCCGGTAAAGCAGCTCCATACACCAAGCCAGGCGTATCCGAAGGTAAACATGCGTTTGTGACCGAAGATGTCGCCCAGTTGACCAGATATCATGATAAAAGTTCCCACAGTCAAGCTATATCCGGCGATGAACCAGGACAGCTCTCCGGGCGAGGGATTTCCAAAGCTCTCAGCGATGATGTCTATAGGAACTAGGGCCTGTCCCAGGGCTGCCTGTGTCATGAGATGCGACACTGCGCAAACGCCCACGAACATGATCTCGCGCATTGTGCTCATCTCGATAATTTTTGAAGATGGTTTCGGTGAAAGCGGCGGTATTGATCTGGGCTCGTACCCGTTCTTGTGTTGCTCCAGGTCCACGTTCGAATTCAACAGTCCCTGCATGGAAAGTGTGGACCATCTGGCGTAATTGATGGGAGGCATAGGAGGGGCGCATTCCTTCTCCCGATAGAAAGCCTCCTCACTGGCTATGGAGTCGACCATGGACTGCAGGGAAATGTGACGAGACGCCCTGTCGCTTTTCGAGAGAGATTTAGGTTGAGAGTGCGTTGATGCAGGTCGCTCCAGGGTGGAAAGTGTTTTGGATTCCATGGAGAGACCCGATCGCTCATTTGATTGATTGTTGTTCGGGGTCACGGCCCTTGAAGCTGAGGGATCGTCCCCTTGTCGACTCCCAATAGAAGTTGCTTTCATGGCTGATCAAGAGAGTTTTGTGGGACGGAAGCCCGATGCCGGAAAACAAGATAGGGTAGATGTGATACTGGGAGCGCAAGCTCAACGGTGCTCTCGAGATAGTGTTGTGAGACGGACGCCGATTTTCATAAAACACAGAAGGGTGGTTGTGATACTGGAAGCGCAAGCTCATGGGCACTCTCGAAGTACATAGGAAACGACATGTGTTTACCAATGTGCGCCACGCGTATGTAGCTCCGCACCACATTTACTGCCATGCGCGCGGATGTACTCGTTCAATAGGGTGCCCCACCTCTTACATCATATCCTCTCTTGATTCATGGCAGCTGGCGTGCCGGGAGTTGGACGTGGAATTCTGTGGTGCCGCTAGACTTTGGATAGGGGAGCCACGATCTTTGTGAGCTCGCAACTGGCTCCATACGGTTCGTGGCGTTGGTAGTCTTATGTGGATGAGGCCACTGATTACTCGGAGCTTACCTGTGGAGAGCCGGTTGTGGACACTAGTTTCTGTCCCCAAGTTAGCGTAGTTAGCAATGTTTGAAACGCGGTCAGGCAGGCGATGAACCATGGATCTGAGACCTGTCTTTAGCGGATGAAAGCTACAGCCAAAAGCCGCGGGGAATGTTCTTTGGAGCACCATATAAACATAGGCAGTGCAGTCGATCAAATGACAATCTGCGCTAGATGTTCGAAGTAATACGTCTAGTAGCCATTTGAATGCTGGACTTGCAGCGTGATTCTCCTGGCAGGCGTTCTGAACGTTATAGCGCCGGAGAATTTGTGGTGGGTCCGCCAGGGTCGGTGTGTCGGTGTCCCGACTTCACGGAGCTAGAGATGAATGGTACGTACCTTCCCGCACGTACGAAGCTCGACTGCGGTTCTTCACGATGAAGAAGTGTGGATTTTCTAATGGGCCCTGTCATCTTGGATCTCGTTGACACCGGGATCGTCCTCCGCCGTGATAACGAGACGCCGCTTACGTCGTCTATCGTAACTGGCGCACTGTTGTAAAGCCCGAATGTTTAACACGGACCACTTGGTACTATACACACGCACCTTGCCCCAAGCTTTTGCTAGAGGGAGGAAATCCTTGCCCAAAGCAGTGGTAGTTGCAGCTGCACACACAAACCACGAAGCGGATAAGCTTCGGTCGCACGCTTGAGTGGCGTGCCCAGTTAGGCCCCTCTTTGGACTTTCTTGCGCATGTCCATCTCAGCTGTCGCGAGGTTCACATGATGACAAGCCAAGATCTGTGAGCTTCGAGATCACCGATCAACCTTGCAGGTCTAAGCTTGGAGCTTCGGCCCACATGGGCAACTGTGGTGGATCTAAAATCAACCGGAACGTCCTCCGGGAGTTGGTAGGTGATTCGAGGTTGTGATGCGCGATAAATTCCACGTGTCGTTACACTAAATAATCAAGTCGAAAGATCCGACCCCTTTCCATAAATCGGAGCGTCCTTTGTCTAGAATAAGGTCTGCAGATTAGCTAGGTACATATGGAGCTGTGGTACCAGGCCCGCACATCAGCCCTGATAGCCTTGGACAGCATAGCTGGCTGAGCCAGACCACGGCGGTGGCATTGATGAGTGTAGACTGTGGCTTTTGATTCGTCGGCTTGGCGACTTTTGGTAGTGCGGCAAGACATCGTATCGTTGTTCTTTCACAGGTAGGATGCCGAAGCTGAAGCTCAAGCTCAAGCTCAAGCTCAGCAAAGGACGGCAACACATCTCAATAAACTTCCGGCAATGTGCAGAACCGATCGGCCTTCGAAACCGTAGAAGATTCCTATCGTTGATTCTCGACGGTTGTTCGGCTTTGGGTATATTGCCATCCGCTGTCATTCTTTTGAAGTCGCGCAAACAACTAAAGCCGCACTAGTTCACACGGCCCGGCGGAAGATCAACAGGCGCCAGGTTAGTCCTGCTCAGTACATAGCCATACTTGAGACCTTTGTTGCCTCTGGTTTGGAGCGACGACACTCGGGACCCCCCAGCTCCGTTAGTGTTTCTCTCCTAGCTTCTAGCTTATCCCCACTTCGTCTTTGTCGTTGTGTTCTTAGGGTATAGCGTCGCAAAAGTCCGTGGTGAAAGAAATTCGCGATATGACACGCATTTGCCAACCCACGTGAGAAACAGGAAAGTAAGCGAAATTTTGGCCAGGTGGTCAGCGGAATAGTGGTTAGATGCAGACATTGTCTGCGAGCAACAAAATCGTGTTCAAGGAACTTCGAGTTGGGACTCGTGCTCACCGGAAACCATTGCGGCGCCTTTTGTAACATCTTGCCCATGCTGATTGAGGCGAGGCTGAGACTACAATTTGTTGGGTAACAGGAGCAAGGCTAAGTAGGTGTAAGACCTATCAGCTGCAGCACAGCATCCAGATTCGATCGCATAGCGAAGAGGTATCGACCTGAAATCGAAAGTCGGAACAAGGCATGCCGCAAGCTTGACTTCATTCGGATTGCTGTGCAACTTGCGCGGAAAGTTTGACGCCGACCTATGTTTCGGTTCGGCTGGACTCCTTCCCACCCAACTACATGTTATCATTATCTTCTTCTGACGGACATGCCCTTTGGACAAGGTAGTGCCCTGTCCACGCTGCGACGCGCATCTTGACATTCCAACATGCCGCCCTGGAAGGACAGACATTGCCAACGATAGATAGGGAGTGGAACTGTAGGGGAGGCGGCCTATGAGGCAGGAACGGGGCTAGAAGCAGATGCTTAGTGTAGCCAGATCGAGTCGTGTTCCAGGCTGTTTCGCAAAACACCAGTCAGCCGAGGTGGTGAGGCCTGCTGCACTGGACGATAAGGCTGAGGCTATGGCGGAACTTAGCAAACATCAAACTTGCGAAGAATTCCGACAGCCGTGTGGAAGGCATAACAGAATGGATAGAAGTGGAAAGGTAAGGCTCCTTCTGGAGGCAGCGACCAAACAATGGCGGTCAGCGACGTCAGCCCGCCCTCAGCTGTGCGCCGGCGAGGGTGTCGTGCTCCGAAGAGAGCGACTGCGCCTCCATCGGGCTCATGTGCTGTCCGGGTTCGTTGATGGGTTCCGCTGACGATAGGACGGGAGGGTGTTGGGTGCGAATTCCCGGCGGTGAGGTGGGCCGCAGCTTGTGGCGGTGCCCCGTTTCAGCCAATCACAGTTACTTCCTCCTCGTACTTGCCGTTTGTGCCACCATGCCGACAACCCCTCAGGCACAACTTGCAGCCTCGTTGCGGCGATGATTGCCATGTATATACACCCGCCGGCGCGCGAGAGAAACGCGTAACTCACTCGCCTCCTTACGTCTACCTCTAAGCCATTGGATCTGACAAAGCACCCGCCATGGCTCTCCACCAGCCTCGTCCGCGGTCAAGCCTCCTCCTGACGCTCAGGGTGCTCCAGTTTGTCAAGCAGCTTCGGCGTCGCCTCAAGCCTCATGCGCAAGGCCTAAGCTGCCGAAGTAAATTTAGCGCAGAAACGTGCCTGGAATTGGAATCGAAGGCGCTCAGGAGTCTTGCCAAGGGCATGTCGCGGGTGAGCCTGAAGAACAAACAACATCTGCTCAATGCCTCGGGCCGCGTTTGCAAGATACGGGACAGAAAGAACGTCAGGCCAAAGTTGAAACTACAGGCACTGGGGCATGACCATGCCGCGATTCAAAACAGCGCTGGCGACAAGGTGCAACAGTAAGTCTGCAAACAGTCTTGTTTACTCAGGCATGGCAAGACATTGGCTCACTTTTTGGGTAGTATGCTGCATGATGTCGACGAGAAACTCGGGCGGCCGGGAAGCGCTCTTTCCGCGATCGCCAGTGACGATAAACTTTTCCTCAAACAGGACACCGGCTTGAATTTGGAAGCATGCTCGCTGAACGACACCATCCAATCGCTCGTTGCCGTGCACGAGGCCATCACCGTGTTGGAGGCCTGCCGATTGCAGTACGGAGACGACTGGCTCATCGCGCAAGGCCAGGACTCGGGGTTGAACTTTGACGAGCTCTTCCTTGCCAACTACGAGCATCTGCTGTGGCGGCTGCGCACGCAGTTGATCGAGGCGCTCGCAGGCAAGGTGCTGGAATCACTGCTGCTGGGTGGCCACGACAAGACGCAGCAGAGGCTACTTAGCTGGTTCGCCGAGTTCGCAGACAAGCCGCGGGCGCTGTCGACGTTTCCGTGGACGATCAAGCCCTCGCTGGCTGTTCTGTGGGGCGTGTGTTGGATGTTTTACTACCCTCGCGACCAGAACCACGCCCCGAGGAGCAACCTGCGCGTTTCGCAGTCGGCGCTGCTGCAGAACGTCGAGCTGCCGCAGTGGGGTGCCCCAGGTTCGACCGACTGTGAGTAGAAACCATGGCGTCGCTTCTGCTACCGCAAAGGCAACCTGAGGTGTTTCGGAGAGCTGACGCTAAGAATAGACATGAACTTTGGCTTGGAGCTCCTCGGGACGCAAACGCAACCTGCAGCGCCGCAAGCTCCCCGCGAGGGTGTTGACTTGAGGTCGCGAAACACGGAAGCATGGATTCCGACGGATTTGTCAATGCGCCGCCAAGACGACTCACGTGCTCCGCACGGACCGGCCAATCGCTCCCAGGCAGGTACGTCCAATCAGGCCGGGCGGCTGGAGGAGTCACCACTCGACTCAGACCCCGTCTGCCTACCCGGCCTTGCCATCGACCTTGTGCATGGGTTTCAGCCTGTGCTTCCGAGAATGGGCATGCAGCTAACACCACCTAGGCCTCACGACTACTTATTGCCCGCCGTTTCCCGCAGGCTTGCATCGAAATAACCCAGCCATTAATAACTTGTTTCCCGCAGCCTCAGGCAACGCCACCTTGACAGTCTTCCCCCAGTTCAACGTGGACGACTACGACGACCCCTCTTGGCAGCCACTTCCGCCGACTTCTTTGCCACAGAGGACTGCGCGTCATCTGACGACCAGTATTCCGAGCGTGCGAGTCATCGAGAGCGCGAATAACCAAGCCTACGCTGCGCCACACCCAGACTTCGCGGCCTTTGACCACAATATATACCAACCCTCCGCCCAAGCCCAAGAGCCTCAGGCCCCGCCACTGAACTTGCTCACGGATTTCCAAGACTTTGTCAACCCAGCCTACCACCAAAACAACATCATGGGAAACACGCAGCCGCCAGAGGTCTCGTCGACGCTTACTCTTCAAAAGGTTCCACGACACGAGCGCACACAGTCTCTTAATTCGAACAACATGCCAACGCCAGTTAGCATGGCCGGTCCCCGTTCGCCTCTCCTGTCTCCTGCAAACGACCGAAGGCCTTCTACTTCCAGCTCCATGGGCCCACTGCACCAACTGTCTCACTCGCACTCACGTCAACAGTCGGAGGACATCTCCTCGCAAGAGGACGATGGAGAGACGCGGAGGAACCACGCCTTCAAGCGCGCCGAGGAGCCCCCGAAGAACCCCGAGGGCAAGATGATGTGCAAGCACCAGGATTGCACCAGTCTTACGTTCGACCGCAAGTGCGAGTGGAGGTGAGTTCTCTCCATCATTACCAGGCTTGCGAAACTGTAACTGACCATCTCGTAGCAAGCACATGGACAAGCACGATCGCCCCTACAAGTGTACTGCCCAGGGTTGCGAGAAGCTGCAAGGCTTCACGTACAGCGGCGGCCTCCTACGCCATGAGCGCGAGGTTCACAAGATGCACGGCGGCACGAAGAAGTCACTCTTCTGCCCCTTTGCCGACTGCAAGCGCAGCTCCGGCACTGGCTTCACCCGCAAGGAGAACCTCGCCGAGCACATCCGTCGCGTGCACCGCAGAACAAGCATGTCGGTGGATATGGGCCATCTGATCATCCCGCGACGAGTGCATTCCATGGACAACGCCTCTTCTCCAACCGACACCCGTCAGCCCTCAGAACAGCCCTTTCAGCGCATCGTTGAGGAGCGTGCCGAAGACGAGCCCTTCTCACTGAAGCGAAAGCACTCCGACTCCGGTCTCTCTAGGGACGGGGAAGACAGTGACCTCCGCTCTGAACTCAAGCGGTTGCGTCGTGAGAACGAGGAGAAAGACTCGCGTTTGCGACAACTTGAAGCAGCTGTCATGGCGCTCCAACAAGGGCGACGATGACCTTTGCATTTTCCTTATCTTTAATGAGTGTTTAGAATGGGCGAGTTTCAGTTTCACGACGGTATGACCAACACTGGCTTTTTCTTTTCATATTATGTATCACGCATATTCTCTAAACTTCAATCTGTAATGCCTCGAGGGGCTGGGGCAAGCACGCGGACGAGCACCAGAATGGGAGAAGTTTGTATAGCAAGGGGTGGTCTCTGTTTGTTGTCCACCTATTTCCTTTTGTCTTCCACGATATCCATCATACCCTTTCTCTGGCAGAATAACGCTCGTTGTACATAGTATTTGAGCGTCCCGATTTGAACATAGATTCGTTCCTCTGTACATGATTTCGGTGGGCGGAACGCGTGTCAGGACACATGCCTTTACGACTCCTAAGATCACATCACTTCGCTCACTCAGACTGAACGATAGATATATGAATATCTATAGTATCTACACTTATTGTATGTTTTAGTGTGTACGGTGGCCACTTGCTACTTTTATCGGAAGTCTTTGCATTATACAACTATCGCAGTACTCCGTTCACTCTTCCATTTCCTGCCTTTGATTATGCTATTCTGCAAGAGAAGTGAGGTCGAATCCGGGTGTCGAGGGCTTGGCATAGCAGCCTGATGCCAACTCTCGTACAGTCTTTCTTGCCTGGCAGGATCGCTCAGGCGAAACGTAGCCTTCCAGAAGCGAGCCGCCTTCGTACCGCCTTTCGTCTGTCCTCCAGCTGCCTAATTAGGCTTCACCCTTGCATGAACCGCGATACGACCACCGTCCAGATACCTGCACTTCTGTAAACCCGATCGCCGATTACAAACGCCGAGCAGCCGCGGCGGTGCACGATCTTGCATACTCGGTTTGCACCTGGAGATACGGCCGTATGTTGACAGCCGATCCGCGTCTGTCCGGACGTTCGAGTTGCTCTTGCGAACGTGACATCCGGAAGTCCGGTCTGACCGCATCGTATCTTGACACAGTCATATCGCCGGCCTGAGAAGGCACGGATTCTTCCCGTCGTGATCCGCCGCGCCCGTCAGCCGCCCTTCGCTTCCGCCTTGCCATACGAAAGCAATACGCGAGCAAGCTCCCTCATCCGCAATCACTCACGGCACACACATACCATAGGTAATGCAGAGGAGGCAATGTTCCAGGCTCAAGCGAAGAAGCGGCTGGAGAGGCAACGGAAGAAGAGGAGTCATACTTTCTCCGTGGACGATGTAGGTCGGGGGCGAGCATGTACCGTGTCCGCCCGCCGTTGGCCCGCGTGGTGCACGAGACGCGCATGTGACTGCGCGATAGCGCGTTGGCGGCTTGTTGGGTGGAGACGTGTTACGTGCTGCCTGCAGGCTGTGCCGTCTTTTGCCTTTCGGGCGTCGCTGGTGCCGAAAGTGTAGCTACTACGCCTCTTGTGCCTGAGCACTTGCAATACCGTCCAACATGAGACGAAAGTGTTGCGGCGAAAGGCAGACGAGAACGAGGAAAGGCGGGTTGATGGAATGGAATGGTCCAGGTGAGGTGTGATTAGAAATGTGGCGGTGCGACGGGGATGCGTAATGCCTGCGGGCGATCATTGGGGCGGAGCCGGGGCTCGGCGTATGCGTGGATGCCTGGTGTGGCGATTCGTTTTTCGGGCAACCCGCAATCAGGTTTTGGGTGAGTTTGTTGCATGGGACGCGAAGATGAGTGGTTCAGTGAGTGCCTGGCTGTGTTGATGCATTGGTGCCTGAATGGACTGTTGGAGAGTGGTTGGTTGTAACTGGGCAGTATGCAAATGCTCATTTGTGCTAATGCTCGCTCTCCTAGTCCGCCTTACTTTAGTCAGCAGCATCCGGCTGCACCCAAAGACCCTACTCTTTGACTTCATGTTCCCGAAAGAGCACTGCAGCCCGTCAGCAAACCTAACCAAAAGCCCACATCCCAAAACCAAAACCTAATCCCCACATCACCCTCCTTCCCACAACTGCATCACATCTTCAGAAACTGAGCCTTACCAGGAAGTTCCGGCAACCACACCACCCTCTCCTTGCAGTAAAACTCGCCTTTCGGATGCAACGCAGACGTATCGTCGAGTGTGCCCACAGCAACATGGCGGAAGTGATCTTTCGAGCCGTCCTGCCCTACCCATCAGCACAATTTCTCGTCCCACCTTCCCCTTCCCCCCTCCATCAAACACAACCATTCAACTCACCGAATAGTAACACAACGGACTCCCACACCGCCCGCAAAACTCCCTCCAAACATTCAGCCCACTATCCATATCCATCCCAACAAATACCACCGGGCTAGTGCTCTCCCTCGTATACCGAAAGCACTGCAGCGGTACCTTCGCAAGTAGCCCGAAGGCGCCACCGAAGGCTTTTTTGCACGTCTTGCAGTGACATAGAGAAGTTTTTGCGTCGTCTAGTGTCTCAAGGCGGATACAGTACGCGATATTATTGCAGAAACAGGAGCCGGGGAGATTGATGGAGGCTTTCTTGCAATCGGCCGCATTGCTGATCACGATTGGTGTCGGGATGAAGTGGGCCGGTTGGTCGGAGTTAATGGAAGCCATAACGGGAGGTGTAAGGTCGGCGAAATGAACGGATGTATGAAGACCTGGACCGGGGCGTCTTATGGAGACGAAGAGGAGGGAAAGCTTTCTACGCTGGCTCAGTACGAGGCCACGTGGGTATGCTCTTGTAGTGGCCAGATGTGAGTCGCGGAGAGCCTTCAGCAATTTCTACTGGCTATTGGCTCTGCAGCCTTATTGGTAGTAGCTAGGAGCAAGAAGAAACAATATCGTTGAAACATGACGCAACGGGTTGGAATGAAAGGACACTCAAGGGTGTTTGGCTAGCTTCTAGAACACTCATCAAAGGAACACAACAAAGGAACAAAAGCTGCGTTACGTCATTGTCAACACCACGTGGAACGTGGCGATGGTTTAGGGCTACCGCGGAGACGCGAAGGAAAGTTGGGATGAGTCGGTGGCTGCTACAGTGTAGTGTTTAGACATCTTGAAAGAAACGAACGGTGTGCATTCGATTAAGAAAGACACATGAGTGATAAGAGGAGACTGATTCCCTACATTACAGAGAAGCATCATGCTCGCCGTAATTGCTATTGTACACGGACGCCCAAACTCTCTGGCCATGCGATTTTCCAATTCCAAGGCTCGTTTCCGGATGTCTTGCTACTATGACACACCTGTCTTCAACCCCTCAGACCCAGAAGGAAGTTTCCGCCGCCGCCGCTTTTCCCATCCGCACCGGAGCCGCTGGGTAGATACGAGACGTTCGGATTCCTCGCCAGCATCTGGGCAATGTCCTTCTGCGTCTCAATCCGTCGAATCAGCACCAAGCCATCGCCACTCTTTGCAACCGCTTTGCTGATAGTGTCGGCAGCCTCGGCTTCACCCTCGGCGCGGATGACGTTGGCTTGCCTCTCCTGCTCGGCCTTCTCGACGATGAAGCGCGCGCGCTCTGCCTCCTGCTGTGCAATCTGCTTCTCCTCGACGGCCTTGGTGAACTCCTTGCCGAAAGTCATATGTGTGATGGAAACGTCCTCGAGGGCAATGTTGAACTCGCCGGCGCGCTTGAGCAGGTCGGTTCGGATGCGGTTTGAGACGGCTTCTCGCTGGGTGATGAGCTCGGCTGCGTCGAATTGAGCAACGATGGCTTTGAGGACTTCGTTTCCTATGGAGGGCAGGACACGCTCGTCATAGTCGAGGCCGAGGTTCTGAGCGTATTAGTGATGTGCGCTGCTGGTGGCGAGAGCTCCAATCGCGCTCGACCGTCTCTCAATTGCCAGTGTGTATATGTGTACGTACCTGATAGATCTTTGGCAGCATCTTCACCTCCGGCCGGTGCAGTACCCTCAACGTAAGAGTTACCATCTGCAAATCCTTGCTTCCTGTCGTCGTCGAAATGTTCCTCGGCCTTGTCCGCACATCATACACGATAGCGCGCTGCAGCCACGGCACCAGAAAATGTGTGCCCTCGTTGACCACGTCCTCCTTGACTCCGGATAACCTGTCGAAGATGACGGCGCGCGTTCCACCCTTGACGTCGTATAGCGAGGCCTGCGCGAGGCTAACGGCGAGGGCGCCGGGAACGACCCAGCGGAAGAGAGACGTCGGAAAGGCCATGGCGGTGGTTGTGTGGGATGCGGGGTGGCCGGGGGCGAGGTGTGGTGATGGAGCTGTCGGTTTGGCGGTTGCATGTTCGAAAAGTTCGGGGCTCCAATCAGAATGGGCTTAGTCATGCGGAGGTGAACGCTCGACATCATCACTCCGCGCTAGCTTCGTATGATCGCTGGTGTGTTTAGCACCAAATTTCAAATGTAAACCACAATTCCTTCAGGTTTGCAACCTCGCGAATCTTACATTGGCCTTCTGCCCTTTATGGAGACATGTCTGATCCAGTCGAGATCACCCCTTTTCATCAGCCCAGGAGTATCATCCCGCCCAGCAATATCATTTCGCAAACAAAGCGTTATTCTTCTCTTATGCCCGAGAAGTTGAACGGGTAACATAGTCTATCTATGATCGTTGCCTTCTTATGTAACGAGTCCTGACCTCAGATTGCACCGCCGCATCATGCGGGGCACGGACCCGAGGTGGCGGAATCAGACCCCAACCTGTAACTGCCTTACCGCGCAGCGCACTTCAGACTCCACGATACTTCCTTCTCTAACGTCCTCGTTGCAGCGTTCGTGTTTGTTCGATTCTCGTGCTTTGCAGCCTTTTTTCCGTACCAAGCTCGTTCTGTACCCCTGGTTGAGTTGGCTCGATCTCGCCTTCAGCCTTGCTAGGCGCCCAAACGGGGTCCACGTTATTTGCACCATTGCTTACGATTACCTTCAATGGAACAAGCAGATATCAAGTCAACAAGAGTGCGCACAGGTTGCCTCACGTGCCGTGAGCGCCACCTCAAATGCGATGGAGGTACGCCCGCCTGTTTACTCTGCCTCAGCTGGAATCGCATTTGCCGATCCAATGATACCAGTAACCCTCAAACGCGCTGGCTGCTGCATACGTTGGAGGGCCGTACGACCAGTGTGAGGAGTGTAGCCTTTTCGCCGCAGGGAGATCGACTGGCGTCGGCTTCAGAAGATATCGTTCAACTGTGGGACACGAACAGTGGCCAGCTGCTGCAGACACTTGACGGCCATGAAGGCGTTGTGACGAGCGTCGCCTTCTCGCCGCAGGGAGATCGACTGGCGTCGGCTTCGTTCGACGGGACCGTTCGACAGTGGGACGCGAACAAGGGCCAGCTGCTACAGACACTTGAGGGACATACGTCCTCGGTGACGAGCGTAGCCTTTTTGCAGGGAGATCGTCTGGCGTCGATTTCAGACAGCACCGTTTGTCTGTGGGACGCGAACACTGGCTGGCTGCTGCAGACTGTCAGATGCCATACGGACAAACGGACGAGCGTAGTCTTATCGCTACAGGGAGATCAACTGGCGTCGGCTTCAGACAGGACCGTTTGTCTATGGGACATGGCTACGGGCCGGCCACTGCAGACGCTTGAGGGCCATACAGATAAGGTGACGAGCGTAGCCTTCTCGCCACAGGGCGGTCAACTAGCGTCGGCTTCATGGGACAACACCGTTCGACTATGGGACACGGTCACAGGCATGCTGATGCAGAGGTTTGAGGGCCACACGGACTGGGTGATTAGCATAGCCTTCTCGCCACAGGGAGATCTACTGGCGTCGGCTTCATGGGATTGGACCGTTCGACTATGGGACGCGAGCACAGGCAGGCTAATACAGACTGAGGACCATACGGACAGGGTGACTAGCGTAGCCTTCTCGCCGCAGGGCGGTCAACTAGCGTCGGCTTCATGGGACAACACCGTTCGACTGTGGGATGCGATCACAGGCAGGCTAATGCAGACACTTAAGGGCCATACAGGCGAGGTCAAGATCATAGCCTTCTCGCCGCAGGGAGACCGACTGGCGTCTGTTTCACAGGACAATGCTATTCGACTATGGAACGCGAACATGGGCCGGCCGCTACAAACGCCCGCGAAGAAAGAGGCTATGAGAACACATCTTCCACCCCTAACTCAAGGACCCGGCCTCCAATTTTTGGTCGCCAGCCATCCTGACGACTTCAAGTCCGTCAAATCCATGAAGAACGTCCGCTCTCAGGCCATGTACAACAATCGTAGAGAACTGGTTAGCGAGTCAAGTTCCGATACTGAGGGCATGGATCTCGTCGGTGCGAGACGAAGGAAAACGAGATCGACTTCCCCACGATCGTTATCTGGCGTAACACGTTCGGATTCTAGATCTGCTATTCGACGGATGGCTCAAGCGTATCTTCGACGAAATGATAGAGAACGAGCTTGCGACGAGCACAAGACTATCACGATATACAAATATACTATTCGACAGATGGCTTTGTCTTATCTTCGGTCGACGAATATAAGGCAAGCTCTTGATGAGTACAAGAACAGGACGACGCCGCCCGACGGTGTGCGTTACATCGGCGACCAGAAATCAAAAAAGCTCCAAAGTGAACCACTTACACGCACATTGCCATCTCCCTTTAGCACCGACACATCAACTTTTAATCGAAAAAACGAAGCGCCGAGTTCATCGCCCATCCATTTGGACCATAGAGGACGAAACACAGATACTTTGCTGTTTCAAGACACGGACTCATACTTTCAGGTAGATCGTCAGGAACCGGGACGAAACACAGATACTTTGCTGTTTCACGACACGGACTCATACTTTCAGGTAGATCGTCAGGAACGCAGACATGAAGCCCTTAAGCCTGATCCCGATGTCTCGTATCCTCCTTTCAATGAGAGCTCGCCGATATCACAGCAATCACGGTCAACGCCGACTATATCATCCGGCTCTCAACACCCTGAGCAATCAACCTCAGATTCTCCGCACAACAAGCTCCCTTCGTCAACGTATCCCAATACTACCCTAGCTGATTTCCAAAGGCATGTAAATTCACGCTTACAAAACACTCCTGCAGAAGACTCAGCACGGTTGGCAAATAGAGGTCTGCAACGTCACATTAGCGACTACTGGGACCCCCGCGGCGGCGATCGATATTTTGTTCCGAACAACAGCACCGAACTGGATCGTCACGGTGACAGCCTCTTCAGGGTCGGTTCTGAGTATTTATATGGATATTCGACGCCTCGCCGCAAGATGTACGCGACCTCGGAGGAGCGCAAGCAGCGCAACCGCCAAGCCCAGGCTGCCTTCCGCGAGCGCCGCACCGAGTATATCAAGCAGCTCGAGAGCACCATAAAGCACCATGAGGACACCCTGCAGAATTTACAGAACAGTCACCGCAATGCAGCCGACGAGTGCCTCATGCTCCGGTTCAAGAACACGCTACTCGAGAAAATTTTGCTGGAGAAAGGTACCGCCAACACCAACACCTCTTATCGCACCCAAGTGCTAACACGTCGTGCTAGGCATTGACATCCAGGCTGAGCTGCGCGCAAAGACTGACAGTCCCAATCTGGGCCCCACCCGCGCTCCAGCCTCGGCCACCACATCCCCGAACCAGCCGCCGCTCCAGCAGCGCGCCGTGATGAACAGACAGCAGCAGTGGCGGTCGCTGCAGGGGCCTCGTGGATTTGCATCGCCGCAAACCAAATCACTATTGGACCACTTCCCAATCACCGAGAATGCCACAAATTTGCTGCATTTAGAGCAGAAGTCTCCCCAGGCGGAAGGCAGCGGTAATGGGAATAATACTGGTGGTGACGACCCAGTGACTGCTGCCACAGAGGCTCCGTTGGCTCCGAAGTCTGGGCTTGTCCAGTCAGCATCCGATGAAGAAGCCGAAACTGAACAAGAAAACCTACCACGAAGCCCAGACACACTGCCCACCTCAAACAAAGATGTTTCAGAACGAACGCAGCAGACGTTGAAAGACATATCGAGGCCAGCAGTTCCTACAAAAGGCACTCTACAGTTACTGACTTTTGGTACTCTCAATAATGATACCAACTTTCCACCTCCAAAGATTGCTTTTCCTCACACCGACATGAAAGCATTCAGACAGCGGCTACATATCCGACGGAAACTAGTAAAGCTTGAGCATCAGACAGACATAACGTCTCCCGTTGCTCTCTCTCACGAAGGTTCGAGCGAGGATACTGAGACACAGGCTGGCAAGAGGACGGTCGACACAAGCGGTCACATGGCTGGCCTAAATCCAGCCCGCTCGCCCCGAAACCATCTTGAAAGAGACGAAACATCGAATTCCGGATCACATCGAGGTACTAGTGTGGGTACAGACATAGGTGATGAAACTGATGACACCGAGTGGAGTGTCGGTGGTCACTCTTTTCAGGCACCAGGACTAAGCAAACTTATGAAGAAATCTGCCAAGGCCGAGTTCGACACGAGACTTGAAGTACTGGAAGAGGAATCGTCGGATGAGGGCGTAAGCGATGATTTAGAGGAAGAAGATGCCAGAAGCTGTGAGAGGGAAGAAGGAATAAGAGGCAGTGATCCTTGGTCTACAGCATCTAGCGTCCTTGTGGGTGAAGAATCCTTCAAGCCTCATCTACTGTCCGATCATGGCAACCTGGACGATGTCGATCTGAAAGACATCAGGGAGAATCTACCAGAGGAGTGGATGTGGGATGTTGATTACACGACTACACACAACACTAATGGCAAAGACCATGTGTGCTGGACATGTACGCCCACTGAGCCTGATGACCCGAAGAATTTTCCTCTCACCATCTTGGATCTCCCGGTGGTTCTGCCTGTCCAGTATCAATGGCCGCCAATGGCAGGCGTCAATCCGCCCCCCGATCCACGACCGTCTGCTCTCATTGACTGTACCGTGGACCTTTCCCTTGAGGTCGTCCGCGATATTTTCCTGACTTTTGAAAAAAGTATCGGCTTCTACCTTCTCATCAACGGACTCCTCCAAATCATCGTCAAGGAAGATTTCGACACTGAATGGGCATCCTCTCACCTCCCACACAAGTACGGCGGTCTCAGGGTCTGCTACATCCACCAAACCATGGAGCCTACCATGTTCCAGGTCCCCACTAAAACCGAGACTATGAAGTCGAAAGCTTCAAAAGCTTCGTATGCGTCGCAGACCTCAAGCATGTCTAGCATTTTCCGCTCTTCTTCATCTGGGACGACCAGCAGCTTGTTTCAAAGTCTCCACCTCAACGACTTCATTGAGGCGAGGACGAAGTCTTCGAGTAAACAGAAATTTGCGGGAAGAATGGGACTCAAGGTGGAGAAGTGTGGTGATCCTTACTTGATCATGTCAACACATGTCATTACTGAAGCAATACTGGCGAAATCGCATATGGGCGGGATTTTTAACCGCAGAGATCGTGTTCAGAAGCTCGACAATGATTGGAATGAGCATGTTGAGATATGGGCTGGCAACGAAAAGGTTTGCTGGGCACTATTCTACTCTTAAACAACCACTAACCGAATCGAAGATTGGCACTATCGACCAAACCTTCGACAAAGAAGCGGAGATTTACCCCAACGGCTTTAAGCACGACGTCACTCTCATCAAACCCACCAACCCAGCCACCATCAAAGACATTGTGTCTCCAGATCCCGATCTCGGTTGGCTGTCACAGTCATCCTGGCACTCCCTTCGCCAACGTAGCGCTTCCGTCAAGATCCTTGGGTTTACCGAGGCCCACCGCACCTCGAAGACCCTGAAGACTAGTCGACCATCCGAAGTTCTAGTCGTAGGCGAGGGTATCTTCGTCAATCAGGCCTCGTCGAAGCCGACCCGTGACCAAGACGTCTCCACGTGGAAGGACTTGGTCTCGAGAGCGGTACTGTACAGGGTCTATCCGGACTTTGACCCGCCGACTGGGTATAGCGGAATTGCGCTGTATGCAGATGGGACGAGGGAGGATGGGACGGAAGGGCCAGGCGTGGTTGGCTTTCAGAGTTTTGTGCAGAGGAGTGGGGTTGTACAGAGCTTTGAGATGGAAGGTGGGGCTTTGGAGAAGAGGTTGAAGCTGGGGAGGGTCGCCTTTTATGGGGCCTTCATGGTGCCGGAGGAGTTGAAGAAAGAGTACCGGGTTGTTTGATGCGGCGGTCGCTCAATTCATCAGCATATCGGCGCTACAATGATAGAGGAAAGTGGCTGAAGCTCGATCATCGAAAGGAGCCTACGGCTTGAGCGACTCCAAGCGCGACTTGAAAAAATGTAAGGAGAACGACGATCGTTGCAAAGCTTCATCCAGTTAGCATCTTTTCAGTCCAAATCTACGCAGCCACTTACAAGAACGTCCAAAACTGCAAAGTGTCCCTCCGATCCCGAAACAAAATCCAAATACTCCAAGGCTTTGCAGACAAGAGATGCTCTTCCAGCACCGTTATTCTCGACCACAAACACGGAAACAAATCTTGCGTCCAGTCAGACGATTCATTGTCCATGAGTTCGACCAGCAACGGATCGTACTCGCTCAACTGATCACCCCGCCGACTCCTCTTCGTTCGTCGTGACTTCGTTTGGAACGACTTCCGATACTTTGAAACGACCTGGTTGCGATACCGATGCGCAGAACACGACCAGCACCAGCAGAACTTCCGGATACCGATGTAACGACCATACGTGATGTGTAAGGACTGATCAGGCCAGGCGTTGAATAGGATACAGTATGACTCTTGGATTTCCTGCGCGAGCTCGGAGGGGATGCCCACGGCCTCGGAGGTCAGCGTCGTTGCGCTGAAAGCGCAGGGTAGAGCGAAGAGCTCGAGGATGTGGCGCCCACCGTGGCGTGAAAGGAGCATGTGTCGCGAGATGTTGTGGGTCCAGGATATTTGTACGGCTCCTAGTACGTTTAGTGTGAAGGCATTGAGGCGTGTCGCTTTTATTGAAAGTGACTCGAGGGAGTCCATGGCTTCCAAGGCATCGGCTGTGATGCGAGTATTCATCGCCTTCGAGGCCACATCTCCAAGCCGCATTGAACTCGAAGGTATGCTACCCATAGCGTTGGTGGCTCCAGTTGTTCCACTCGCTTGGCTGAGCAAAGCAACGAGCCTCATCGCCGTGCGCACGATCTCATCATCCGGCTCTTCAAACCCCACAAGCTGCGCATTCCCAGGAGCAGGCAGCAGAGAACTCCCACGTATCAACCCTCCCAAACTCTGCTCATGTACCTCTGGCTTCTTCACTCCCGCGTGCACTCGAATGCCATACGCAGTAGTAATCTTCCTCACCCCATTCGGCAACCCCACAAACGAAGTCAACATCATGGACCAAGCACCCATGATATACATAACAGTATCTTCTACATCGTCTCTCCTCATCGCGCCCCCAGCCTTTGTATCCGCAAACATATCCTCATCCTCCGCATCCACGAGCGCATCGAGAAGCGCACGTATCGTTTCCTGCCCACTCGCAAAATGCTCCACAACGCGTATGAACAATCCTAAATACTCTTCCAGCGTCCCGCGCCCAATATGTCGGTTCGCGATGTAGTTGAGATACGGTTCGGCGGTCGAGCTGCTGGGGTAGTCGGCGTAGCCTAGGGCGTGGGCGAGGGCGGTTCGCAGGTGGGTTGAAGGAATTGCGCGCCTAGAATGCATAGTGAGTGGGTGAGAGGTTAGTGTGTGGGATCAAGGTCGCTTTGAGCGATGGATGGACTGGAAGGCAGCCATTGTGCCTGCCTGCATGCGAGAGTTGGGGCTGTGGTGCATGCATGAGTGTGCGGCGAGGCTGGGGGCTGAGGTTTGGCGGGACGGTGGGGCTAGGCCTATGTGGGATGCACCTGTGTTCCGAGAGCAAAGTGCTCGCTACGGCACAGGACATGGGAAACTCCACGGCTTTCGGTCTTTGCAAATCGTTGATGCACACTTGCGGTACCCATCGATATGTAGCTAGGAGCTTCTTTGGAACGAGCTCAACGGAGGCTTCGTGGCCAGTGTCCGGAGAAGCATCAAAGGTACGCGACCCATAATAGACTAGCGCGGACCCTGTCTTTTGACGCGTCACACGGGGTCATCAACCCAAAGTGCTCCACCACTGCACCACTTTGCTCATCAACCGCCATCTTGATTGACGGTATTCACGTCTCGTTTGAACTTGTTTAATGTCGATTGAGCGTGCGTTTCCCACATCTTCACTGCAACCTGCTTGATATTTCGGAGAGCACGAGTCCCGAATTGCTGGGGCTGTTGCATCTTTTCACCGTGTCGAAACACCCAGCACCTGGCATCTTGCAGCTCCACACTGGAGTTTCGGAGGTCACTTGCGTACACTAACTTTCAATTCTTCTGCTGCTTCTATTCTATTGATCTATCTATGGGTTCTTGTACACCACTGCACGCTTTCGCTCGGCAAAGCCTCGCACTCTTCGAAGCACAGCAATTTCGCGCTACGTGTATCTCGATGGATCATGAATCACATGAAGCTCCGGAAAGACGCGACCGAGCTGTGTTCTACCTTGGAAGCTGATATGACCCCTACCGGTCAGGCGCTGAAGCATGTTGAACCTCAACTCCAACTGGCTCCACTTCTAAGTGGGGTGATCTTCTTCCCGAGGACCACATAGCAGATCTTACCGCAATACCACAGTTGCAGACTTATGCGCCATAAGTCCACTTATATGATTTCTAGGGCACCAATGGAAAAAACCGACCCAGGTCGTGGACGATTTGGACGACTCTCGTCCCCTGCGAATAGATGTCACAACGCATAAATCTAGCAAGTGCCGTTGCGGTGGTCGAGTGTGATTGAATCCCGATCCTGGTCGCTTGGAATGTCGTCCGGGCAAGGCTGGTCTCTATGAAACACGGATCGTGTGCCACATATGGAAGTCTTGGCAATCGACTGCGAGGCGCATGTCAGGCCCCGTCACGCAATGTCACGATCGTCAAAGCAAATGCTGTTGATACGATTTGATGCTTTGACGCTTGGGTCATAGTGGCGCGACGCCTTCTCACGATGGTTTCGAACTAGCCAGGCTGGTGTTCCATTTCTGTTCTTCTGGCACGCTGCCTTGAACGATATGAGTTGGGCCATCTCCTCGAATGTTCTGGGGTAGTGAAATTTCGTGCCTCCCATTGCGTTCTTTGTCTCTTTTTCTCAATTCTCCCGGTCTGCTGGCAGACTACCATTTGTCTTTGTTCAACTTTCTCTTGAGCCTTCGTTGCGATGGGTTTTGGCGTCTTGGAAGATCCGCATGATGCAGCACCGCCTGGGACGGTGGCTCTTGGTGCCATGAATACGAATGGTTGGTTCTAGTTCCGTGGACTCTCATAGCACTCAATACTGACTGGATGTAGAGGATGCGATCGAGGACACAAAGTCACTGAAACGCGATGGCGATATCATTCTTCAGCCGCAACCATCAGACAGTCCGAATGACCCTCTAAACTGGTACTCGTCCGAGCTTCGATCTCACGCCTTCCACTAATACTAGTGTAAGGTCTCCGATGTGGAAAAACTCGATTATGATCATTCTAGCATTCAGCTCGGGAGTGACAACTGCGTGAGCGGGCTCTTCCCGACCTCTTCTTAAGATCGTGTTAATGAGAATAGCCTGGGTCCCATGGTCACTCCCGCCTTGCCCATCATTGCTATGAAGTACAACGTCAGCGTGGACATGGCAGCTAGTCTGATCATTGGCTTTCTCGCATTTTGGATAGGGTTTACGACCTTTTTCACGGCGTCTGGCGCAAACATTTGGGGCAAACGACCGTTCTTCATGATCTCATCTGTTATCCTGCTCGCAACCAACGTCTGGGGGTTTTTCGCAAGCGTATGACCACAGTACCCGCCCTCCTTGGAATGTCAGTAATTAACCAGCTCAGTCTTTTCCATCGCTTGCAGCTATGAGAATCATCCAAGGTATTGCTTCTGCGCCTCTCGAAACCCTCGTCACTTCGACTGTGTCAGACTTGTTCTTTGTCCACCAAAGAGGTACCCGTCTCAGTATCTGGGGCTGTATGCTAGGCTCGGGCGTTCTTTTAGGGTATGCCGCTCGGCCACGGTAATGTGTCCATCTAACCGTGCTGCAGCCAAACCATCTCAGGCATAATCGTGCAGAACGTTTCCTTTGAGGCGACATTCGGTGTCTCTGCGCTGATCTTCATCCCCATCGTCGCCCTCGTCTACTTCGTGGTCGTCGAGACGACCTACAATGGCCCTCGCGGCAACACCAAGATACAACTGGAAGAGAAAGGTGCTATTCGGTTCGTCGATACTGCAGAGAAAGAGACCTACCGGCAAAAGCTACGCTTGTTCCGTGGCCGAATCTCAGACGAACAATATTGGAAGGGCGTGTGGAAGCCTGTTCCACTGATTGCTTACCCCGCCGTTCTCTTCTCGACTATTGTGTATGGCATGTTCTTCACCTTGCTAGTGACCATATCCGTACTTGCGGTAACCGCCTTCTCGAGCCCCCCATACAACCTCAACCCGGCGCAGGTTGGTCTTACGAACCTGCCACTACTTGCGTGCGCTTTGATTGGTTCTCCGCTATCCGGCTTCATGGCGGACGGCGTTTCGAAATTCATGGCCCGCAGAAACAACGGCATCTTCGAACCCGAGTTCCGCCTCACCCTCATGCTCATCGCTACACCGCTCGCTACCGCAGGCTATCTCGGTTTCGGAATGTCAGTACAAAGAGGTCTTCCTATCGCTTGGCCGATATTCTGGATGTCTGTTCAGTCGCTCTCCGTCCCCTTCGCTTCTCAGGCCTCGCTCGCGTACGTCATCGATTGTCACCCCAAGGACGCAAACCAGGCTTTCGTCACGATCAACTTTACCAAGGCTGTATTGACATTCTTGGCGACGACGTATGCCTCCGGGTTCTATCTGAAGGTTGGGCCGCAGGCAACCTTTAACATCATCACTGCCATCAATCTGGTGGTTTGCTTGTTAACTATCCCGTCCTATATATTCGGAAAAAGGTTTAGGGGAATGGTAAGTGGCATTGCTTTTGTCTCCGCTCGTCACGCACTAACGATTTGACAGGTTGCACGAAGCAGCTTTGGGAAGAACCTGTCGCGTTCGAACGACCAGCCTCCACACAAAGTCGATCCAAACCCATAGATGTTCATGACGAAGCAAGTTTCATATGCTCTAGATGTCTAAGATTTGCTATTTGGCGCTCGTGAGTAGCGCATGGTGCGCGGTCTTCGCACCATCAGCTACGGTCGTCTTATCTCCCGGTATTATACCGTCGATGAAATCTTTATCCATATCTCTCCTTCCAGCAAAGCAAGACCTCCCATCCAAGCCCTAAATCTTGACCTTCCCATCTAGCACATGATCTTCCTCCATCTCCAGCGGCCACAACTGCGGGCCCGGACTCGTATAGTTCGTGATCTTGCTCCAAAACTCCGGAATGAGTACGCCAGTCGAGTTCCACTTGTACCCGCCCGGAAACTGAATTGTGGGACCTGGCAGTCCTGCCCCGTTACCAGTGACTTTGATTTGCGCACACGCCACATAGAACTGCGCGTTGTTCGCCTTGTGCGCTGCGTGTAACGCGAGGCCTTCAGCGCGCAGAAGGTACTCACCCGGTGGCGTCGCCTCGGGTAGATCGAATTCAAATGTTTGCGCGCGGTGGCTTGCCCATTTTAGCACGCCATCAATGGATCCATAGCTCGCGTTCAGCGAGTACGTGAGCGTATAAATCTTCGCCCATTCGCCCGATCCATCGTACTCCTTGACATCTGCCGGCGCCTTCGAGATGTACACTTGCTGTGGGCCAGGATGTCCGAAAGTATCTGCAATCGTGAATCCAAGACGATCGCCTGCTGTTACCGTGTATGTCTGTGTCTGCGTCTGCGTGCCTGATAGTCCGCCGATGTTGCAGCGCATGTCGGTTGAATTCACGTTTTGGAGGGGGTTGTTGCCGTTTGTGTGTTTGCGGACGTATTGGTAGGGTGAACCGATGACTTGGTTGTTGACGATGATGCGGTCGTAGGTCCAGTGCGCGATTGCGGGGGATATTGTTGCTGCAAGGAGCGCGATGGTGGGGACAAGCGTCTTCATGGCGTTTGCAACTCCGGTCTGGATTGAGATTGTAACGGAAGTGGCGGGTTATTGGTTTTGTCAAAATGCTAGTGATGCAGTCGAGGTTCTTAAGTCTGCTTGACCCCGGTAAAGGAAGCTTATCGCTTATGTCGTGTCAATCTGAATGTATAGTACGAACATGGATTTGCCGTGCTGATCTTCGCTCGAAACCGGGGTTGTGAACATTTTGCCGACGAACATGGGCTCCGCATATTGAAATGCTCTTTACAACTTTTACCGGCAGTGACCGTGGCTAGTACAAGTATAGCTCCTCGTGCGCCCTGTCCCTTGCCAGCAAGCAGCCTTCTAATTAAGCGGGACTGTAACATAGTGCGTCAGAATCGTACCAGTGCACTTCCATCGCTTCAGAGCAACTGATTCAAAGAGTACTATACCGAACTTGACTACATCTTCATATCAGTTGGATTTGTGGGCGAGTGAACATTAACAGGTCAGCTGAGCCGAGTCGTTTCGCATCTCCCTAGCAGGAACAATTCTTTCACGTCATGTAGAGCTTGTTTTAATCTTCACCTTTGCTTCTCACACTCTGAATAAGATTCGTGAGTCGCATAGAAACTAAATGTATTAGAGAAGCATTGCGTAGCGAGGATCAAATAGATTCTACGCTCTGTCGTGATATTGAGAACAGGATTGTGAAATATCCAAAAGGTCGCAGAATGACCATGACTTCTCTGATCTCCCATTGAACCCCTGCCTAGATCTATTCGGAATGACAGAGTGTTCTTAGTGAAGCACAAAGACCATGTCGTCTAACTCAATTGCGAGCTTGAGAAGACCCCCGTTGCACCTCAGCTCGAGCTTTTGAACATCCTTCAAAGACTCCTGGGGAACATTCACACATTTCATGTTGTTCCCATTCGGCGTGAATGGGAAGGTTTCCGCCTCACGATCACCACCAGAATTTGAACCCTTTATTTCGAGTTTTCCATGTAAAGGCGGATTGATAGCGCCCTCCGGAACGCCAGCGATGCAGCTGTAGCATAGACTTCTCAGGTCAAACGATTGGGCTGTTCTGTTGCATTTGAAGTCAAGAGATATGCTGGCTGGCTCTAGGTTGGGAGCCCCTGGCTGATCGAAGATGGGGTTGTACACAGCGAGGTTGGGAGGAGACTTCGGAACCACGTTGGTAGGTACAGGCAGGGGAAGACCATGTGTAGCTTCGGGGATACGAATCTCTCCAGGGAATAGATGGTAGAAGAGCAGGCCACCGTAGCAGAAAGACTCCGGTGTTGGCGTCACGGAGGGTAACGTTGGCTTGGTCGCAATTTCGTAGACGCCTTTGCTACTGGCGAAATCTGGACCTTCAAACTAAAGAGTAGCAACAGTAAGCGTCATAAAGTGTAACCTTTTGGCCAAGCTTACTGAGGCAGTGATTGTCTGGGGAAAATCAGTAAAAGTGGGACCTTGAGCGGTGACCCCTTTCAGAAGATGCACTAAAGCGACGAAGAGGATTGTTGGCATCATTTTGCGAGGTTGAGTGAAAGCGATGGTGGAAACTTGGATGAGAACACCTGAAGACGACCGCAATGAATCTTATATAGAAGTTTTTAGATGCAAAATTTTCTGCCTTCTCGGAGACCCCAACACAGATGGCCCGCGTGATAGCAAATCGCAACATCAGTTTCGAACAGCGTTCAAAAAGCGCGTAAGCTATGTAGTTTCTAAATTGTGGCTGGGTGGAGGGCGTCCAATTACGTCAACATACTCTCCTTGTGCGACTATGATCAAAAGGAAGCAAGGCAGATGATCAAAGACAGGGAAGCCACAAACGTGAAGACCGAACAACTCCAGTTGAATTCAGCAGGACGATGTGATGCAAATTCGAGCTATCTATGAGTGAGGCGTCCGCTAGCCATGGTCCGTACATGTCCGGCGGGTACGCAGGACTTATTAAACTTTCGAAACACACATCATCCTTGAGCACAGCACGAGACACACAGCATTGTAGCTGCCGGAGTGTGGATGCTGAGTTTGGAGTGTCTGCATGTCTTGGCCTGTGTGTGGGATATGTCGACGTTACATTGGTTCCCGCGTTTGCAAATCAGATATTGTGACTATGGTGGTCGAGACACGGACCACTCATACGCACCCCGTGCAGATTAGAGTGTAAATGCCCCGCGCGTCCAACTCATTACATGTTTGTCGCTAACAGTTCCTTCCCTCCACCACCTCCACTATTCTCGCGTCAACTTATCCTGGCCATCGCGATCAACTTCAGCACAGTTCGATTATGGCTAAATCGAAAGAAAATCACCAGGGACCTCGAACTTGAGCGGAAGCGGGCCACTTGGACCCAGTTTCATCTCCCCAGTGAGCAGGAATGGCCGAAATGGTCGGCAAACGATTCGGATAATGACCTTGGCCCGCTCGCAAACGTTTCGGGCCGTGAGAGGGTTCGCCTCGGGCGCAAGGTGGACAATCCCGAGCAGGCTGTGTTGACTATCCGTGAGAGTGTACCAGGCTTTATTGCGTCCGTAATTGCTAATTCTTGGCAAACCCAATTTGGGCATCAGTGGATGCTCTACAGGACTTTCAACAATCTCCCGCATGCGATCAGCTCTTGCATGACCTCAGCTTGAAGAACGGATCACCCTCCCAATTTCTCACCCTTCAGTGGGATCAGGGCTTCGATATGGACGACGAACTCCATGGTCGCATGACCCTCACGATACTTGCTGGCACCGCAGGTCATGAGACCTGGAATGCCGCGTTGCTCAAGGCGTTCAGCGGATTCTTGCCTAAGCGCTGCAAGGACCTTAAGGGCCCGCCCCCATTCCGATGGTTCGCAATAACTTGGGTAGATAGTCATCCACAACAAGTCCTTACACCAACTGAGGACAGCGTCCAGTCTATATGCTATGCATTTTTCCGGTGGAATGGTCACGGTGCCAATAACGAACATGAAGAGGCCTCATTCAGAGATCCAGAGGCAACCAAGGTTTGGGCAAATGCCATCGCGAAAGCCACACCTCAATTCAGACGTGGAAGCAAGCGCTGGGAAATTGAGACGACGCCGTCTCGTGTGGAAGTAAATGAAGAGCTGGATCGGGGAAACTCGGAATGTGAGGAAGATGATAATGCGGACGACTTGTATTCAGATGACTTTGATAATGCGGACAGGTGAAGACCATGGACCGCGATGTAGTATATAGGCTGGGTGCATCACTACACCAAAAGCATTCGATGAATGTCGACTCCCCTACATATTAGCTGCTCCGTTGTCAGACGTGGATCACCCCTTTGTTCTTTACCAGTCTCTCTAGACCTAAAAATTATCGTATCGGGTTTATCATGGTCTTTCGTCGCATCCCACGAAGGAGGAAGCGGCCCAAGTCGCGGATCTTCGAACGTGACTACATCAGTTGTTCCTTCTTTAAACTCTTGTACTTCATGGCCGCTCTCGGTAAGCTCGTAGTGAACCGTCCAACCTGATGAAAGTGGTCCCAGCAAAGCCTCGCCATTCATCAAGTCGTGGACATATACCGGGCCGACCACTTCGTAAGTCACATTTTTGCAAGGCCGGAGAAGAAGTGGATAGCCACAACCCAACAGAACGCAGAGAAGGTCACCTACGCAGAGTGAGTTCAAACCTGTCTTGAAAGTGCTTTGGTTCAACTTACCATTCCTCGCAGATGTAGGCCCAAGTCCGATGTGAGACTCGGTCCGGAAGAAAGAGCGGCCTTTGGCATAACGGATAATTTGCTTCGCAAAATGTCCTACCTCACCACCAGATGTATAGCTCTTGTAGAGCTCCACAACAGTTGCCCTGGAACGATTGCCCCGGTCAGGCCACCTCTCCTCTATCAAGTCGGCGAGAAGCGTGACAATGAACGCTTCTTTCGAACTCTTGCTAGGTGCGAATTGGGCTTCCCAAGACTGTAGCATGGTTCTGATGTCGTCTTTCAAAGGTGCTGGTGAGCTCACCATATCCACTACTCCGCACTTAACTCCATGGACCTCTATATGGGTACTCGATGCTTCAACATCGTCACCAGAAGTCGAGCTGCCGGATGCAAAGCCCACATCCAGTTTGTGGTGTGCAGGAAAGCTGGAGAAGTTTGGAACCCAAGACGGCATGTCTTCTATTGTAGCCTGGGCCATGTCGCAGTACTCCAGGAACTTAACATGCTTGTAGTACTTCGAAATGGCGAGACAGAAGTTCTTGAACATGTCAGCTATAGGGATGGTGTAGTCTGGTCGAATCGTCTCGACAAATCGGGAGTCCATGAGACCAAATAGAGCGTATATGCGATCTTGCGGAGTGGTGTAAAAAGCATGCCGTGTCTTGAAGATGAGATCCAACACAGCTTCGTTACTGTGGTCTCGTGCAAGATTGAATGGGGCGCTGATGGGCCTATGGAAGGAAAATCCGGTTGGTTGATGTTCTCGGGCGCGAAGATTGAGAATGGCATGACGGAGGAAGGACCACGGGATTGAATCCAGACCACACTGGAATATCGCGTGCCTGTTTGCGAGAAGAATCTCCTGCCAGATCCAGAGCCGCTTCCACCATGACCTTTCGAGTACTCTTCGAATCGCGGTATAGTCTTCTAGGGTGTAAGGGAGCGGTATGTCGTAGTCGTACCAGGATGGTTCCTGGGCGTTAGGTGTCCGGAGGAATGCCATCGTAGTCGAGTACTCCACTTGCTGGCCCAGGTAGTTCAGGAGTTTCAGTGCATGTTGACTAGAGCCGTCGATGGCTGCATTGCCAAGCCAGACAACAACTCGCGATGCGAGCTTGAAGATGCGGCCCATGCGCTTGACTTCGACACTCCGTTCGGCCAGATCATGTTGGTTTATGCATAAAGCATCAATCCAGAGTGTTCGGGGCTTATCTGAGTAGCGTAGATACTTCAAGGCTTCATATAGATTCGGGCGGACTCGTAACTTGCTTGCTGGCCGTGGAGCAGAAGACGAGGCATCATCTTGGGAAGAGTCCACGACAGCCACTGCAGTGGTGGCTGTATCGGTGCCCCAAACATAGGAAAGAGCCTCGTATTGAGACATGGAGCTCGATGTTTGGCCGAATACGACATCTGAATGATACAGATGTTTCGGAATGTCTGGGTCTGGATGCTCCCACTGCGTGAGTTCGGTAGTCGAGTTGTAAAAGATATATCTGCCTTCGATATTTTTGAATACCCGCCATCGTTTTGGAAGGGTATGCAACAATTTCGCAAAGCTGTGTCTCTCATCCGGAACCGGTACCGGGGTGATCAGCGGAGCGTGTTCGATTTCCAGCTGTAGGGCGTCATCGAAATGGCCAGGGTGAACTTTGACCAGTCTTATTTCGTCCGCATCACGGTTGAGAGCTCGGTAAGCATAGGTGGTGGAGCTAGCGAATGCCGTTGCGTTGTTGCCTGTAGGTGCGGTCATGATGTACGAGGAGGCCGTCTCGTGAACCGCTACTATCACGCAGAGCTTTCGGTTCGCAGCGTGGTTCAGTCCAAGATTTTCAGACGAGGGTAATATGTGCTGTTTGTGTCAAGCTGAAACCGATTTTGGGAAGTTGAGGCTGGAATTGACCGGAGCACGCTAACGCTTTTCGACCAGGGACACCAACCAGTCAACAAGCGTTGTGAAGTCATCTACGGAGTCAGTGTTGAAGCTTCGAGAATGTTGAAGCCTGGAGAAAATAATGGTGGAGGACTATTGCAACGAATGGCGCGCTGAGTCTAGAATTGGCAACACGTGGAAAGGTGCGATCGAGCGTGAGACGCGATCGGGCTGTGTAGCTGGACAAACGCTCAAAGCTGAAACCCATCGCTGATGGTTTTAGGGAACGCGCAAGGATGTGACGAAAAGGGTGGTAAGCGAAAAGTCTTGGCATAAAGCTGACAGGCAACGGCGACACGCCGCTCTTGACCATCCCAATATCCTCGACATCCCCAAACCGCTTCCTCTGCCAAATTTCTAGCATCTCCTCGATCGCATTATGGGCCGCATCATGGGGCCACTTCCGCGAGTATCGGACTACTTTCCACTAAAATTTTCTCTCGTCTGCCTGGATACTCAACAGGTCCAGTATCTATCCCCACATCGCGACATCAAGTATCTAGGAGGCTTTTTCTCAAGAGAACCACCTTCTTGGGTCTGTAGGGCATGGTGGCTATGGGCTAGTCTTGCAAGACCCGTCTCGGCCGTTCAACATGTCCAAGCCTACACTCCGAGCTGCCGAAGCACCCCTGCTGCCATAGAACGATTGCCGAACGAGCTTCTCGATGAAATCTTTGATTATCTCTCCGAGAACAAGAAAGATATGCTAGCCTTAGGACTCTCCTCGGCTTTCCTCTGGAGTCTCATCGTTCGTCGGGTCCAAAGGGACTACGGACGGTCCGCAGGCATATTTGCCGGCAAACGAATGCTCTATCTGGGCCAAGGAGACTACCGCTCATATTTGACAAGCTTCGGATTGTCACCCACCGAAGTGACGCAACCATGTCACCGTGCGCTAGTGGCAACGCAACATTTATCTGAGGGTCTTGTTTTGCCTTGGTTGCAATCGGAGATTACCAAGAGCGTAGGTCAAGGATGGGCGGAGGCGCTGATTTTGGCGAAGCATTGGGACGGGATATCTCCTGCTGTCTGGAAATGTATCGAACAAGACTTGACACCAGCTATATATCCGCAAGATCGGGTATGGGTCCTCCGCAACCTCACAACGTGCGAGTTTGTTCGTTCGGACAAGTTACAACCTGTATCACAGCAAGTATCGACGGCTGATTCGGACCCAAAACCAGAGACTACGAGCCGCAAACTGTTCAAAGCCGCCAAAGTGATGGCGCTGTTGAAGGAAGGTGCAGCAGCTTTTACCTTCAAGAAAACCAACCGCCAAAAAACGTCGGAGTGCGCACCGTCCGGCGGTCTCGATTCAACGCCCATAACGTTCGCACAAATCTTTCTGGTTTTAATCTGCTACTCACGCGAGGTTCCTTATGATGAGCGGTGCCTCGAATTCCAGGAAGGACGGTGGGCCGGCCATGCTTTCGATATCGTCACTTGGGAAGCCCACGCCACCGAAACGACGCCTCATGAATGGGCTGATGTTAGCGAGTTGGCGGTAGACGATGTCGCAAATTTGCGGCACTGGGCCCAGCAGCTAGAGCTTGCACTTAGCAACCAAGACGATCCGAAAACCATATATTCCCCGTTCAATGTCAAACCACCACCACGCGATCTTTGGCAGCGCGTGTCCGAAGATAGGAGGATATGGCACGATTGGGAAGGGCTAGATACGCAGTCTCCGTCCGGAGCTTCAAGGTGGTCGCAGAAGCCCGTGCAAAGAGGACTGCTGGTCAGCTTTCCGGCGAAGGGCGAGTCGTCCTCCCGCCGCTAGTCGTCACACAGAGTGTTCGAACAGGTTCCACGTGTTAATTGTACCTGGAGATCCGAAAAAAGACATAACGATCGACATCTCAGAACATTTTTGGCTCAATCATGAAATGTTGGATTTCACAAAAAGCACTAAAGGCGGATATTAAGTCCCACCGGCGAAACCGGGTATACATGCACGATGAGAGTACAACCCCGCCTATCAAATCACCCCACACACCATCCCATAATTTCAACACAATCATCCAGAATGTTCGCATGCAGCTTTGTTCCGCTACTGATTCCAGTTTCTGGTGGTGCGCTACTGTGCCAGAGCCAAGTATGGCGTTAATATGGTCAGATGCTGCTTTTTTGCGTGAGAGCTAGATTGAAGGAATGAACATGGTGATTATCGGACACGTCTTCAAACCGTGACTGGCGAATCGGGGACTGCGATCCATACAGTGCGCATGGCTCTGTTACGGCGACGACAGCAGCTTCCGGATGTTTAGAATTAGACATACTTTAAGGCCACGCGCAGTGGCCTATATGTTCGGCTCTACCACCATTCATGGCGGCCATTTAGCACATGTTGAATCCTCACGACGGGTCATGATGCACTCGTTCGCGCTCCTTTTACCCACTCTCGCAGCGCTCCTCGACTCCGTATCCGCCCACGGCTACGTAACGGGAGTCCGCGTCAACGGCGTCTTCTTCAAGGGCTTCGCTCCAGATCAAGGCTTCAATCCAGTCGCCGTAGAGCCTGTGCCCGTGGGATGGGCAGCTAAGAACAACGACCTTGGCTTCCTCACGCCAGACGCCTTCCAGACGCTCGATATCAACTGCCACAAGAACGCGACAGCTGCAAAAGCGTACGCGCACGCGAATCCTGGGGATACTATCGAGTTCGTATGGAACCAATGGATTGAGTCGCACAAAGGACCTATCATCAATTACATCGCGCCTTGTAATGGTGAGTTAAACTGTATGCTGTTAGGTGGTGTGCAGATTACTAAACAAATGACAGGAGACTGCGCAGCTCTCAGACCATCCAGCCTCCGCTGGACCAAATTCTCGCAGGACGGTCTGATCACTCCAGGCTACTGGATCACCGACTCGCTGATGCACAACAACTACACCGCCACTACCACACTACCGCGGAACCTCAGAGCCGGCAATTACGTCGTGCGCCACGAGATCATCGCGCTACATGGCGCGCGCCAGGATAACGGCGCACAGTCGTATCCACAGTGTGTCAATTTGAAGGTTGGCGGGAGTGGTGTTGTTGCTCCTGCTCAGGGCGTTGAGGGGACGAAACTGTATAGTCGGACGGAGAAGGGGATGAAGTATGATATTTATGATAAAAACTTGACAGGGTATCCGATTCCTGGGCCGTTGTTGTGGAGGGGTGCGGACTGAGTGGATGGTGGTTTTAAGGGGTTGGAAAAGGTTTCTTTCAGGATTCAGGGTTCTCTAAAAATCTCAGGCGGCTGTTTGGCTGCTGTATCTTGGCTTTTACTGTATGATAGCTGTCATTTTCCGATTCATGATTCTGTGCCTATCGCCTTCGTGCCATGCGCATTCTGCCTGATGGGTGAAACGTCTCATGCGGAGAGGTTACTTGTGAAGATGCCTTGCAGATGTCACAGGTACTTGCCTGAGCTGGGTTCCGCAGAGTTGCAGCGATGGAGTACCATCGGACATGTAGAAAGCCGTCATTTACCGAGGACATGCTGTTGGGGATCGTCTCGGCAAATTTCAGATGGGTGATTATGACGATAATAACTGCCCCATCATGCGCATTGATAAGTACCATGGGGTTCCTGGCCCACCGTTCACTGGAGGGCGGATGTAAGCATCGCAATAGGTAGTGTCAATAGCTGGCAAATGGTGTTTTGGTGTTGCTGACAGGATTCAGGTCTAAAAGCAGACCCAACGTGGCCCGAGCGCAGCAGCCCCAGCGACCGTCTCCCTGAAACCTCGCTCCCTGACAACCACCATCCACGTCCCACCAGCGACCCACCCCCGCTGCCGCTCCCATAATAGTCGCGCGCTGTGTACGCCCAAGTATACATTCACTCGTTACCACCCTCGTTGCTACCTCACGCGCGCGCACACCCGTCGCGCCTTCTGCCTCCGTCTCCGTCTCCGTCTCCGCCTCCGCCTCCTGTCCAGCCTCATTCCGGCGCCCGGACATCAAACCACAAACAACCACACTTCCACCTCCACACCCAGCTCTACCCCCATCGCAGCCATGGGCTTCGGCGACTTCTCGACGATATGCGTCAAGACGTCGATACCGTTGTGCGCGCTCGTCGGCCGCCAGCAGATCAACGGCGGCACGGGCATCCAGGCGTCGTGCTACTCGCGCACCATTGAGATTGCCAACACGCTCATCTTCCAGGCCGCCAACGACTTTATGCATATCCTCGCGCTGGTCATGACGGTGGTGATGATTATACATGTGCGCTCCAAGTTCACGGCTGTTGGTACGTCTTATCGCGCATGGGATGGGCTGGCAGACAGACGACGCTAACAATGTGACAGGCCGCAAAGAAATCACGTCCTTTTTCTACATCTACATGGCCCTCACTATCGTCTCGCTCGTCCTCGATGCCGGCGTCACCCCGCCCGGCTCCGCCTCGTACCCCTACTTCGCCGCCGCCCAAAATGGACTCACATCGGCTCTCTGCACCTGTCTGCTTATCAACGGTTTCGTCGGCTTCCAGCTGTACGAAGACGGCACAACGCTCTCGGTGTGGCTGCTGCGGCTTTGCTCGATCGCCATGTTCATCATCGGCGGCGCCGTTTCACTGCTCACCTTCAAGAGCTGGGCCGGCTTGAGCTCCGCCAACCCCGTCGGCATCTTCGTCGTTACCTACATCGTCAATGCCATCATGCTTTTTGTCTACACGGCCAGCCAGATTCTGCTTGTTTTGGGTACCCTCGAGGACCGCTGGCCGATGGGCGACATCGTCTTCGGCGTCTTCTTCTTTGTCATTGGCCAGGTTATTCTCTACGTCTTCAGCAATCGCATCTGCGACTCTGTGGAGCACTACGTGGACGGCCTTTTCTTCGCCACCATCTGCAACCTGCTGGCTGTCATGATGGTCTACAAGTACTGGGACTCCATTACCCGCGAAGATCTCGAATTTTCCGTCGGCGTCAAGGCACACAATTGGGAGGTCAAGGAGCTCATCCCCGAAGACGACAAGCGAGGCACCACCTACAACGAGTCCGAGTACGCCCCGTCAATGTACCAGCAACCATACGGTCGCGCCTCACACTACTCGGTGGGACACTGAACGAACGTACAATATTTTCTTTTTACACTTTTGGCGCTGCGACATACTATCTTGTTTGTACCGATGCGCGGCATGGCACGGCGTTTGGGCGCTTTGAGCATTGACAGCGTCGCATGAGAACTGTAATGGACGAGTACGGCGGCATCGCTTTTTAATTTCTTCGATCGACTTTTGGCATGGACATGGAATTCTATTCACACTGTAGGGAAAAGGTAACTGGATAGGAACCTCATGATATTGATAGCAAATAAATAGTAATAGCAAATCTAGCACTTGATCAGCAGCACGCGGCGCACATTCTTCCGTGATATTTGCCGCTAACACATGTACATACGGATGAAGAAAGCGTCAACTGGTTATCTGAGGCGAAGATTATTTTCATCGTGAAAGTACATGAACGCGACGCTCTGGACCACTGTCGAGTGAGGGAGGCTTACAGTCCTTAACGCCAACGCTCTCGGAAATGTGGACGCCGTCTTCTGACACGTACCCACGCCCTCGTCACGAGCCAGCATCGTGAGTTTTTCGGTGCCGGCGCCGATGCGAGCGCCCACCTCCAGCCGAACCAACACCAAGCCCACCGGGACTTCCCATCTAGGAAAAGCCGGCGCAAACACCATGGCTTTCTCACGATTCAGCGACCGGCCTTGCTGCATTGAGCGCTCCATGGGCGCGTCGCGTGTCGGTTGTTGTGGCGGGCCAGGTTGTGCCGCGCCTGTTTGGTGGTTCATTGCCCTGCGGCCCTGCGTGTGCCCCTCAGTTTGGCGGGGTTGTTGATGGCGGCGGGGCGCCTGCGGGGAGGCTTTATATACAGCTCATATCCGCTTTGATGGTTCTGGGAGCGCCTTTTTTCTTGGTTTTCTTCCCTCGTTCTACCAGAGAGATTGTTGTACGAGAGATTGTTGCCAGTGCTTTGATACGTGAGTCTACCCTCTCTGCTCCGCTTCAATGCTTCACAGCACTGCTCGCTGCACCAACGTCGTTCGTGCTAACCGTCGCAGATACCCCCAAGTATATCGTGATCGATTCTACAGGCGCATAGCTCTTCGCAACCAAAACACCTTCAGATAGCCTCAGGCTAAGAGATCGCACCGTCCAACATGTCCCGGAAACACTTCTTCTCCAGCCCGGAGGGCGTAGTCGTTCACGGGCTCACGTCCCTCGTCACCCGCAACAAACACATGGCCCTTGACGCCGCCCAACGTGTCGTCTACAACACGGCACATCCACCCAACCAAGTCACCATCATTTCCGGTGGTGGATCTGGTCACGAGCCTGCATGGTCTGGCTTCGTCGGAGACGGCATGCTTTCGGCTGCGATCTGTGGTGACATATTTGCTTCACCTAGTACAAAGCAAATCATGTCGGGGATCCGAAATGTGCCGAGCGATGAGGGCATCATCTTATGCATTACGAACTACACGGGTGACATGCTGCATTTCGGACTAGCGCGAGAGAAGGGTCAGGCGTTGGGGTATAAAGTAGATGTTGTTTGTATGGCGGAAGATGCTAGTTTGGGGAGGCAGAAGAGTGGAAAGGTTGGGAGAAGAGGGTTGGCTGGAAACCTGCTTGGTACGTGCACCTTTGGTTGAAAGTCTACGGGTCACTAACGGTTAGACAGTCATCAAGCTCATTGGGGCAGCGTCACAAAAAGGATGGGCGTTCGAGAGATGCAGACAAATCGGCGAGCTCGGCAACTCGCAACTCGTCACCATCGGAACTTCGCTAGATCACTGCCACGTACCAGGCCGCGATGCGTTTGAACAGGTACCAGAAGATACTTGTGTGATGGGAATGGGCATCCACAACGAGCCTGTATGCAACGTACTCACCACCACTCCCTTCTCTGCTGACACAACATAGGGCCTTAAAACAATATCGCCAATGCCCCCAGTTGAGGACATCATCAAAGAGATGCTAAAATACCTCCTCGACCCCAACGACTCCGATCGCGCCTTCGTCAAATTTGACCCCAAAGACAACGTCGTCATGCTCATCAACAACTTCGGCGGCCTCTCAGGTCTCGAACTAGAAGCCTTAACCAACGTCACCCTCGAACAATTAAAGGCCGAATGGAACATCGTACCCACACGCATCTACGCCGGCATCCTCGAAACATCGCTCAACGGCCAGGGCTTCTCCATTACCCTAGGCAACATGAGCGGAATGGCGCAATCGATGGATGTTAGCATTGAAGAAGTCATTGAGCTCCTTGACGCGCCTACGAACGCACCGGCGTGGCCAAAGAACAATTACGCCCCCGTTAACGTGTCGAAAGAAATGGAAGAACGGAGACAAAAAGCCAACGCCGCTGCTGATTCCTCAGACAACAGCAATAAAGGCCCCGCAACACCAGCCTCCCTTATCCCGGCGTTGAAGAAGGCTTGCAATGCAGGTCTCGAGGCTGAGCCAAAAATTACGCAGTATGATCTCCAGATGGGTGATGGAGATTGCGGTGAAGCCGTTGCGGGCGTTTGCAAAGCCATACTCAGCAACGTTGAAGCGCAAGGCGCTAGCGAGAAACCACTATTGGCATTACTGGAGAGTATTGGAGAGAATGTGGAAGACGTGGGCGGCTCCCTCGGCGCAATTCTTTCCATCCTCCTCACCGCGTTCATTAACGCGCTACACAACCTCACCATCAAAGACTCCAAAGCCCTCGATATCGCCACCGTCTCCGAAGCCGCGCGCCTCGCGCTCGAAAATCTGAAAAACTATACGTCTGCGCGCGAAGGCGACCGCACGGTCATGGATGTGCTTATTCCCTTCGTCAATGCGCTTGTTGAGACGCAAGATTTGAGCAAGGCGGTGGAAAAGGCACAGCAGAGCGCTGATAAGACGAGTGAGATGAAAGCGAAGTTTGGGAGGGCGACGTATATTGCCGAGGATGGGAGTGATAGAAGTAAGATTCCGGATCCGGGCGCGTATGCGGTGGGAATTTGGCTTGGTGGGCTGTTGGGAGGGTACAAAGCATAGTTGGGGTATGGAGATGCTGTTTGTTTGCCTTAGGCAGTACGCAGAGCACAGAGTGGACGGAATCATGGGATCTCTTCTGGTGTAGTATAATTTGTCATGCAGTACCTACTTCGAGACTAGTAGTTTTAAGGTCGATGAGCTTCCAAATTGGAGGCGGATATAACGTTATCACGTTCCCCATCGTTCCTTCTTCCACCATCACTTTTAAGTAAGTAAGTAGCACAGTACACTAAATGCTGGCAGAGACGGACCTAATGTGGCGGGCGCAGACTTCACAATGATTTACCAAGCTTTCTACGGGGGTCTACATAAAAAGACCGTACCGCTGATCCAACATACTAAGAACAAGACATTTCTGACAGCCCCAACACTCGAGACTCCTAACATACTAAACTCAATCGCCAATACATCTAGCAAAAGTCGTCGACGTTGTAGTCAGGATATACATGGCTTATCCTACAAGCCGGACTCTCCCCTTGAGCATACAGCGCAGTAGCTAAAACATTGTTAACTCTTCCCACAATCCCTTCGCCCAAGCGGCAGTACTCACAATCAACGGGAAGATCCTCAGCCGGCTGCCTCACAATCGTCTGACTCCTGTCCCCAGGAGTAAGCTCATTCTCACACTCGATCTGTTCCTGGCCCCCGTTATTCGTCGGACTGCCCGTCCACACATCGATATGGTTGATGCGTGGGCTAGCTTCCCAATCCGTAGTGCACTGCGCGCAGGTGTCTTCGAAGCGCAGATACTTGCGCGTATAAGGATCGTAGATGATCTCGCACTGGTCAAATTCTCCAGGCGCTGAGGCGAACGTCAGGGGATCGGCGTAGGTGCCGGTGCCGCCAGCTTCGAAGCTGCGACCGCAGTCGTAGGCCGTGGCGGGCCCGGGAGGGTCATTGTCGGGGTATCCGTAAAAGGTATGGGTTGTCATGCCCACTTTGGTGCAGGCTGTGACCGTAATGCCGAGGAAGGAGAGGGTTGTGAAGAGTGCAGTGTGCATTTCGGATGATGATGCGATGGATGGAATGCAGAGTTCTGTGTTTTGGGATTTATGCCTTACCTCGTGCTTCTGCTTGTGACTTGTACCCTTTGCCAGGGATGGTGGGGGTGGTGAAACTGAAGGACATAGTGAGGAGGCCACCAAGGCTGACCCTCAGCTCGATCGCAGCATCAGACCATTGCCTGCAGATATAACCGCGATAAAATCAAGGCTCGGAAGGTGCGTAACATTTTATGTAAGTAAGATTTCTAATTGCATGTTGCCGGCCGTGGTACTCATCAACCAGGGTTGCACGATGGTGTTAGATCGCGCTGACTATCACGTCGGTGCAACCGCACCTAGATTAGATAAGCTCCATCCAGTCGTTATCGAATCGGATTCAATGTTTGATTGGACGCAGCTTAGCTTCACAGCTGACCCGACTGTTGCAGGCGTGCTCGTCACCAGCTGAATAGACATGTTCGGTCGAGGATTTGGTTGGACACGTACCATGTTTCCCGGCGCCTTGCTTTTTCCCGCTCGCACGGCAAGCTCCGCATCTTGCCCAGGCTGGTACTACAAGGTAAACAAGCTATCTTTGCGAACTCAGAGTACCCAACCTCACCGCTTCAACTACTGCTTGCCTAACCTGTTACGCGATCTTCGTTTCGGGCCTTTACAGTCTTAAGGCTCTCTCATTCTGCATCGATTATGCGATGGCGCCCGCCAGATTTCGCATCCTAGCCATTTTCAGCCTGCTCTCAGCCTTCCTACCCATCACAACTGCGCAAGGCTCTCATATCGCGACATTCCTAGACAACGACTGCAAGACTTCACAAAACGATCTCGAAGGTCCCAATGGCTATCCCAACGGCACTTGCACGCCACTGGGGAAAAAGGGCCCGTACAAAAGCTTTCAAGTAGTGGGGCTAGACGAAGGCTGCAGTGGTGAGCAGTGTCTAAGACGTCGCACTTTGCTATCCCCGTGTTGATGACAACAGTCACCATATATGCACAGAATAGCGACCCCGAATCGCCCTGCTCCTCCACCGTCCTCGAGATTGCGAATATCCCTACGTGTTACAACACGTCCTGGATATACTACAGCATAGATGTATGCACACCACCCGACCAGCTGTCATCGTCGTCCTCGAGCGGGTCCAAAGCTTCCAGTCCGACCAGCACACCCACAGACACCCCCTCACCGCAAAATTCCCCCACAAACCGTACCGGTGCCATTGCTGGCGGTATAGTCGGTGGTGTCTGTGGGCTAGCTTTGGTAGCCGGACTAGTCTATTTCTCCTTACGACGAAACAGGAGCCATCAGTCTGCAGTCCCACAACAGGTATCTGGTACCCCGCTTGCGGAGTTGTCGCACACAGACGTCAAGCACGAGATATATACGCACAAGGCTCCGCTGCAGGAAATGGGCAGGAATAGCTTATGTATGCCAGCAGTTGAGCTGCAAGGGGATGAAGTCAAGTCGAAACAAGATCTTGGAGATGAAGCGAAAGGCATTGGGAATTCCGATGGGGTGAGTGATACAAAACCTTAAAGGGTTGCATGTTCGTTCGTGAGGCTCTTGTGTAACAGTGTATCCTCAAGCTTGTATTGGAAATAGCGCAGTGAATAATTGGCAGATTAGGGAAAGTCGAACATCCTTTATTGTTGTCACCCCGCATGCGCTGCATGCTCACCCTGAACCCTATGCTCACATGCCTACGCTCCCCCAATAACCCAAACTTCGTTCGTAGTATCACTCGTCATAAACAATCTGCCCTTATTATCAAACGCCACATCAGCAGGACGGAAGCATCTGTTAGGACAGTTTGCGTTATTAGGGTTGCTCATGACATTGATGGCCGCCTTATTTGACGTCGATAGCTCAGTCGGCATGCCGGTTGAGGGATCGAAAACGATCTTACTGAGACGGTAGCCATCGGGAGGGCTGCGGTTCCTACCGGGGGTGTCAGTGGTGGTCATATTGAGTAGCATATGTTGCCGCCAAACATACCAAGAGCCATGAAAGCTAATATACGCCGCCGTACTGTTTGGATTAAATCGGACGCCCAATGGCGCCGTATGTGCTGGGAAGCACAATTTCGGCGCGACGCGGTTCGCACACGGTGCATCGCTGTTTGTGCCAATCGCAAACTGCGTCCCCACTTTGATGTTCGCGTTGTTAGGGATCACGGACGGGTCCCAAGCGGCGAAGCAGTCGGGGTAGCCGTAGTTTGCGCCGGTTTCGGGCGACGTCGCGTTGAGGGTGCCGTGGTAGTTGAGCTCCTCGCAAGGGTTTGTATTGTGAATGTCGACGTTGTTCTTGGAGAGGTTGTCCACGCTATTCTCAACGGACCACTAGGTGCAAGGTTAGCCCCCGCAAAACAGCACTCTCACTGCAAATCCAGGAAAACTCACGATACCACCCGTTACCGGATTCTCCGCCACCCCAACACTGTTCCTCAACCCCCATCCCAACACAGTCCCAGCCGTATACGCCACACTCGCCTGACTCGTCTTCGCAATGCTAAAGGTGCGGAGCTGACTCCGCCCGTACGTGATCTGTGACGTAGAAGCATCGACATTGCCATTGGAGCCAACCGACACGACGAGGAGGTCCGGGTCCTTCTTGGAAGCGAGTACAGTGCGAGTGGAATGCCCTCCACTAAGCATACCCGTGACGAGCGTCTTACGGGTACCGACTGTACCGGCTGCGGCGTCGTAGGGGTACGCCCAGACGGTTGATGTGGACGATACGAAGAGGGTTTTTCCGTCGGCGGAAAGGTCGATGCCGTGGTTCAACTTTTGTTCTGCCATTAGCGTTTCTTCCTATAGTTCATATAGACTCAATTGTGCTCACCCCTCTCTCGGGAATGATCTGCTTGGAACTCGCAACGCAGACATTTGTTCCACCGTTGTCCGTAAGCTTAACATAGCGCACACCCGCACCACCAGATTCAACAACAAGGAGGTTGTTCTGGGAATCAAACACCAGGCCACGCGGTGATTTCAAGCCATTGACAACGACGCGGCCGGAGAAGCCAGAACCCCATGTTGGGGCATAGGCCGGATTGATGGTTGCGCATGAGGATTGTCCTGCAGCGGTCGAAGAGAGAGCCGCGAGGGCGAAGACAAGTGGTTGGAGGTGAATCATAACTGAAGCAAATCGCCACGAGAGCGACTTCAGTGGTAGTAGAGGAAGTAGGAGTTGAGCCGCTTCGAGTAAAGTCGTTTAAGATTGGGCTCACAGCGGACACAAATGCAGACGCCCTTCCACCTCTTATACCCCCCCTTCCGGAACATTAACCACAATCACGCCGTGCCTCGGGCTACACACAGCATCTCTCACTAGAACCAATTCGCACACGACTCCCTTGCACGAACCGCTTGGCGCCCCTAAATGCAATCTTTCTCCAGATGAAGCAGCGGTCGACAAAGCCATGGCGCAACTATCTCAAAGCATGACCTCATCTGCATGACTAGGAGGTACCATCTTAATAACCAGTGTCCCCGGGACTTGTCCTTGCGATAGTAGCATCGAGACCTCGTCAAGTTAACGTTGAAACCCGAGAGTAGGCCAAGATCTTGCAGGGCGATCGATAGAGGGTGCCAAGTGTATGGTGGAATAAATTTGTTCTACAGCGAATCAGCTGGTGTATGTGGGTGATTTTATCATTTTGCAGTTGCTGGACTTCAATCTGGAGAGCGTGGCGGACATGGGTCGGAGTGCGGGGTAGGAAATCAGTTTAATTGGTTGAGGTCGGCAATTAGAGCGCTGGCAGGGAGAAAGCAGGGAATGTGCTTCGGCTTTCGGCGAGGGTTTTGGCGGTCGTACAAGGGCCTCTTTCTTATTGCGACCAGGTAACAATTTTCCAGGTGCTGCTTTTGCCGTGGAGAACAGGTAGAATGGCGGCTCAAGCGATCGTCTTTGCTTGCGAATAACCAACGCCCCACCACCTTAAGGCTACCATGGCCCATCGTCAGCTTGTACTACATTGCTCTATGTGGTGTCGGTAGATAAGAAAAGCGCGCGGAACCTACCGTGTCTCAAGTAGACCTGAAGACTAATTGAGTGAGGCCGAACTGTAGAACAATAATTGTGCTATTGTCGGCAACTTGCAGTTGTTAAGCGGTATGGGCAACATATACCACGTGGCGTGCCTGACTGTGGATGAGATTTCGTCTTCGAGTCGCCTCTACACACTTCAAAGAATGATGGGGGGCCTTTTCACGTCTCCTCCTGAGCCACCATTATCGTTCATAATCATCGCGCTCAGCTGCTGATGCAATGAGGGGCATAAGGACTGTGTAGAATCCAAGCCTTGGCAGTGGGAAAACGCCGGGGTTTCAAGGTGTAGAAGAGAGCATCAGCCTGGTAGTTGTTAGAGTGAGAACCAGGGCTGTCAATGTCGTCGAGACCAAGCCTTGGCCGGGTTGTTGGGAAAGCTTGTTGGCGTTGTGATGAAAGAGGATTGGATGCGGGGCAGCTTTAGACTAAATTAGCGTGTACGATGTACGTAAGCACCGCATCCAGGTATTAGCTTAGCGTAGACTCTCGTAATACTTTGTACATAGCTTCATCTTTAGAATCTGATCTGTGTGCAAGATGCCTTGGCCTGTGGCGTATGGTACCGACATGTGCGGATACCGGGTCAACAGGTGGTCCGCGTGAAATGAACCTCGGCATCTTCTGACGCTAGCGGTGACGTCGAGATCCTTTCCACAGAGCGATTCAAAAAAGGACGCATTCGTGAACCGCAACAGCATCAACCAAAAGACACATCAGCCATGGAGCCACCAAGCAAGCCGATGATGACAACGGCACCTCCCTTACTCACCCGGATACGCCTACTCGCTCAACTCTGGGTCTTCAAATTCGTCGTCGCCACTTATTGTCGATTCCGCCATCGCACCACCAATCGTCTGCCACTCCACCAAAAACCCACCTTCACAAAAACCTATGGCCCAACATCCGTGGAATCTCGTGTCTTCATCCCCAAGTCGTACAAATCCGGCGATGCCCCCCTCCCGCTCCTCATTGACATTCATGGCGGTGGGTTTTGTATCGGCGAACCCATGCTCGACGATCCGGACAACCTGATTCTCGCGCATCTGCACGGTTTCTGCGTTGTAAGCATCCCGTATCGACTCGGTCCGCAGTTCAATTTCCCGGCTGCACCCAAGGATTGCGCCGCTGCCATCGCGGATGTTCTGGACGACGACAGTCTGCCTGTTGACAAGTCGCGCGTCGCAGTTGCTGGGTACTCCGCTGGCGGGAATCTGGCACTTACAGCAACGCAGTTCCCAGGCATCAAGGGGCGCATCAAGGGCATTGCAGCGTACTACCCAGTCACGAATTTCACCGCTACCATCGACGCGAAGGTCGCGGGTCAGACGCTTCCGCCGGATGGCAAGGACGCATTGCGCTGGATGTCGCCCATGTTCAACATTGGTTATTTGGAAGCTGGCATTGATCGTACCGACCCGCTATTATCACCTATCTTTGCGCAGAGAGAAGACTTGCCAGAAAAGGTATCGATTCTGGGCTGCGAGTACGACATGCTGTGCAAAGAAGCGGAGTTGATGGCTGAGGACTTGTCAACGGCGGAGGAGGGGCAGAAGACGCCGCTGCAAGATGGGAAAGTGGGTTGGACCAAAGGAAGTATCCGGTGGGAGCTGATAGAGGGTGCTAAACATGGATTCAATCAGCAACCTGCAAGAGGCGAGGAAGCGAAGATCTTGAGGGCGAAGACAGAGAAGATGCACGCGGGGATTGCGGAGTGGCTTAAGAAAGAAGTGTACTCGTAACGAGGTTCACTTAGATCGACCACGAGGAGAAGGGGGTGTAGGAGAAGGGTGTGTTATTGTAGCTTGTTCGAACTCGGATTATAAACACTAAGATAACTAGCAATATACGGAACCTCGATAACGTCCGTAACGGCCCAACTAGTGTCAATGTACTTGCGCGGTCCCGAATTTCGCGCTCATATCTACCTGAATATTCCCCTCCCCCACAATCTCTATCGCGCTTTTACCCTCCCTATCCTTGCCTTTGACTTCCGCCCCATTTTCAAGCAAAATACAAACCACATCAAACTTTCCCTGCCGTGTCGCCCGATGCAAGAGAGTCCCAGCACAACTTCTAGCAAATTAGTTGAATGAGTCCTTTTTACCCACGTCCACACCCCGCTCAATGACCTTCTCAAGCATCCCACAGTCGCCACTTTCCACTGCCCAATGCGCCGCGTCCGCGAAGTCCAGCACCGCGCCATAGTGAACGAGCAACTGAACCACCCATGTGTTACCTGCGTAGATTGTAGATGAGAGCACAACACCCGAATCTGGAACGAGGTCCTTGGCTCCGCAGTACTTTATCGCCGCGCTATAAACGTACCCGATAGTTTTATCTGCACCGCGACGTAGGAGACACCCAACGTATCCTTTTCGGTGACGCCGTAGCGAAGCAAGGGGATTCTATCACATAATCCTGCATTCATTGTCCTAGTTTGCTTTCTCGATCAGGCCGTCTAATTGATAGCTTCGTCTTTTCTGGAAACGGGAGCGTCAACGTTGCGGCTGGGCTGAGCATCTACTCGGTGACTGGGATATTGTGGTGACTATTCAGATGCTCTATCATGGTGTAGTGCGGTTCGGAGCTGATGGCGATAAGGAGGCATTATTCAAGAGCTGCTGCGGTGAAAAGATAATGGTCGATCGAATTTAAGTTTCAGTTGAATTTGAAGGGGTCTTCGGTTTCGCAGGACTTTCTCAAGGCTTGGAATTGCTCTGTTCGACATTTTGCGCGGGTAGGGGATGGGAAGTGCTCAACTTGTTTATGGTTTAGCGTCGGGTGCTTTTTAGGGAGCAGATGAATGTGTGACGGTCTCAACAAAAATTGGGGAATGCGTTTAAGGTCAGCTGTCTGCTCCGGTGTCGAGAGAATATTACCAGCGGTCTTGGTGTTCATGATGTTATGAAGAATGTGCCACGCGTAGGGCGTGAGGCATAAGGCGTAAACGTTTAGATGTTCCCTTCCGCCAATATGCCAACACTTTAGCGTAAAGCCGCGTTTGCTGTTCACCAAATTCACTTAATTTTTGCGGGTCAGGACATTCAGCACGCCTTTAATTTAATCAGCATGTGAGATGGGAAAACATTGTTGTCGCATATTGTCATGTCTGTTTATCTCTATCGGCTCCACTGACAGCAGACCTATTTCCTGGGAACTCCCTCCGATACTCGGGATACGTCAAATCTCTATGGCGTTTGACTCGGTCGGCTCGTTGAATGTGAAAGCCACTGCACGAGATGTGGGAAAGAGGTCAAGTCTATGGGTATTATGTAGGGTATTCGCCGACACGTGGAAAAAGAAAAGGACTAGCTCTGAACGCTCACAACTGGAGCCTGATCAGCAGCTTGCGGTTTCTGACCCTCTTCTCCCCCAAGCTTCTCCTGAAGGGCTTTGTAATTCCTGCTCATGGCATTCTTGGTAAACTCTTCGCCAGTGACTAATGGGTACTTCTTCAGCGGACCCTGGATTTTTGCGTCCTTACAAGGCTGGTTGAAGAATACGATGCTGTACCGTTCGCCGTAGTAGTCATCAGGGTCCGAAGGTGCTTTCACACGATGGAATGTCGATTTGAAGCGGTCGTCGGACCAGGCCATGAGTTGATCTCCAACATTACAAACTGCCGGATGCGTTAGTTGAGCCAATTCATGTACAAGTATGCACAACCAACCAATGGCGTTCCTCTCTGCATCTGGTTCAACCTTGGTCCAAGCATCTCCATACCCAAAAGACGTCGAAACTTCACGACCGGGGCAAATCTCCAGTCCAGACTGACCAGCCTTTTGGAAGAGCAGGGTCAAGAAATCCCAGTCAGCGTGCGCTCCAGCTCTATGGAAGACCTCCCCGTTCGGATTTGATAATCTAGGCGTCTCGAAATAATGCAGCAGCCTGCAGACGGTCTGCGAATCTGTCCGGCCGACATCGTGTGCTTTGACAAAGTAGTCGTCCTCGAAGTGCAGACCACGTGCGAAACAGATCATGAGCTCTTCGCTGACACGCTGCACCTGGTGCATGAAGTCGAGGGCTTCCTGCTGGAACCCGGGGAGCGTATCCTCGTCAATCCATCGGCCTGGGTATGGCTTTAGCACGAAGATTTGCGACGATGAGCAAGTACTAACCATCCATGCCCGCACCGAATTGCATCTGATACGACTCCTTGCGGTCGATCGCACCCGTCGAAGGCCGAATCTGAGCGTTCTTCTCCCAGCCGGCGTTATATTGAGGCGAGAAGGGTACATTCGCCTTTACCTTGTCAGTCTGGTTGAAGAAGCGAGCCGATTGATCAAAGATGCGGTCGACCGTGCCGCGCGAGATGCCATGATCGACGATGCAGAAGAAGCCGACATTCTCGGCGGCATCGACAAGCTGAGTGGTGATTTCGTCAACACGCGAATCGAAGTCGCGCAGGGAGATGATTGGGACGGGTCGGTCGATATATTTGGTGGGTGCCATGATGACTGCCTTCGATCTTGGTGGTCTGGAGACATGTGCCGCGACGCTCTCCGTTGCTTTTATGCTCGGTATGTTGGGCGACGAGACGTTCCCTGGACCGGAGTCTTTGCATGGCGCTGATTGATACGGCCGACATGGCCAGTGCGTGCGGGGACGGCGGAGATCAGCGGCGGAGCGTCTCAAGCGTGGTGATAACAGCGCGTGGTGGTGATAACACACCGCAGCGGCCGAGGTGGCCGGCCGAGGGGGGCGGCCGAGGGCTGGGCTAGAGATGTGGTAATAATAGGTGGCTTTTGATTGGCTCCTGTGGCGTGGACATATCGATAAGCCTTGCCCTTGGCACAAGCCGCCGACGCCCAGAGCTGGGACTACCACCGCACACCTCTACGGGGTACGTTACACGACAACCGCCATCACGCACCCGCCGTCATCGAGTCGGCTGTGGAATCGCTGCCATCATGGGTGACGACGCATCCGGATCCGGAATGTCCAGAGGTCAACGAGCTCGGTTAACCTGCACCGAATGCCACCGCCGCAAGACCAAGTGCGACAAGAATGTACCCTGCGGCACATGCCTCAAGAGGTCAGACTGTGCTCAAAGGGCATTTGAACGTCACTGATTGTGATGTAGAGGCATCGGCCACTCGTGCAACCGCGAAGACATTGTTCTCGCAGATTCAGCGCTAACACAGCCGACCCCAGCGGGATCAGAGGGGGCAAGTGATGTTTTCCGGGTGCTCCTGCAGCGTGTAGCCGATCTTGAAGCCAGCTTGAAGCCTTTTCAAGGCCATCCTTCTTCTCGTCTTAGCTCACATGACCCAATCACGCCGTCGAACAATGAAATGGGGGACGTGTCCACCGGAAAGGAGCCCTCTCCCGCAACGACGGCTACTTGCGACACTGCGACCGTACTGGAATTCTTAGCATGGGGCCGCAAGAAGGACGTCGACTTTTGCAATGACTTAGAGCAAGAAAGCGGACCTGGTCGGGCCAGCCATGTCACAAACGGCGGCACGTCCAGCACTGATTTCTTGACGGAGAGCACGAGATCGGTGCAACTGGACATGCTGGAGGCGCTAATTCCCAGTAGAGACCATATCGTACAGCTTGTCAGCTATCACAACGACTCTCTTCTTTGGTATCATGGGTCCTACTCCGCCAAAAGTTTTTCCAACCATCTGCACATGTTCCTTACGGACTTTGGAGGAAAGATTCGACATGAACAACTCAACCTTCAATGGCTCGCACTTCTCTTTTCAATTCTATCCGGCAGCATGACCTGTGCCTCCAAGTCCACCCGCCATGCCTGGGGCTTCTCAGATACGGAGACACCAAGCTTGTCTCTTCGATGGTACGAAGCCACTGTCACTTGTCTGACCATGGCAGATTACAACGAAGTACATACTATCTATGCCGTCCAGGCCATAGCGACACTCACCATATCTGCACACATATTAGGAAAGTCAAATACTCAATCCGTTTTGCTTGCGTGTGCTGGACGTGTAGCCCAAAGCTTGGGACTACATAGGCTCGGGCCTGAAACGTCACCGGCGAACCTTGACCAACTTCGCAAACGTGAGGTCGGCAGACGCGTTTTCATACAATTGTGCACCCAGGACTGGTTCCAGATTCCGTTTTCAGAAACATACACCCTCAACCCCAGGTTCTCCATTACGGCGAAGCCGCTGAATTGTAACGACAGTGACATGGTCGTCCAGGCACAAGCGGTACCTACCCAGTCGAGCTACTGTAACTTCCGTTATGATATCGCAGCCCTAATGCCACAGCTCCTCGATGCCACGGCTGACTGCAACACGCCGTTCACCAAGTATGAGCAAGTTTTAAAATATGACGCCAAAATGCGAGAGCTCGCTACAGCATCCATACCTACGTTCCTATCGACCAATTCACCTGTCGCAGAAGAGTGGCCGAGCTATGTTAGCTGGGCGCGTCGCTCACTGACTATATGTGCTGGTAAGTACATGGTGACATCAGGGGTCTTTGCGTATGCTGACACTCAAACAGCACACAAGATAATAATGATGTAAGTCTCCTGGAAATGGATAGTTTCTGGCTCTGCGTTCGAGGCTGACTTTTTCAGACATCGCAAGTTTCTGGGGTTGTCTTTCACAAATACGGCGTTTACGTTCACTCGCAGAACCTGCATTGCCGCCTCCAAGACTATACTCAGAGAGGCTTTAGCCCCGAGTGAAGAAAATGCGCCGGTGCTGTGGATTGAGCAAGCCTTCGCAGTTGCCGCTGGCATCATACTAAGCCTTGATTCGTTTCACAGAACATCCGACGAGACCGAACTTGTAGAGCATAGACAACTTGTCATGGAAACGATCACATATCTGCAAGCCTTTGAGCATAGCAAAATCGCCACGCGTGGTGTGCAGCTTCTATCGGCATTGAAGCAAGAGCTCGACGGTCTTTCACGAATAGAATCAAGAAAGAGAGCTCGCTCTGTCGGCGAAACTAGCACTTCATCGCCTCAAAAGCGGCGGACTGTCGATATCCAGACACTTATCAAGGACGTATCGCAGAATCTTGGGGTAACCTCACCGATGACGGCAGAAGACATGGAGACACCGAGAGACATGGTGGACAGTGGATGGGATGCATTCAACCACCTTCTTCCGCTGCATGTCGGATTTGATGCACCATACCTATTTGACGATTTCCTTCCAAACCACCCTTGAAAGAGCTCAGTCCTCTATCAATCTCGCAACGCTATACATAATTCACAGCCATATGACTGCGAGCACACACTCCACTCCTCTTTCGAATGCCAGCTACAGATTCTTTGGCTCTTTCAATGATGTCTGTCTCGTCAATGTGGAGCAGCTTTCCGTGGTCAACTAGAACACAACCGTCAACTAGAACGGTATCCACATCTCCGCCGGAACTGTGGACCAGAACAGTGATTGGGTCCATACCTCCAAAAGGTACTTGGGCCGCGTCCCAGGGAGCTGAGCTCAGGCCTTTCGGAGCAACAACGACGATGTCCGCCTTTTTGCCGACTTCCAAACTTCCTATCTGCTCCTCCAGACCCAAGGCCCGCGCTCCATTGATGGTTGCAAACTCAAGGACTTGATACGCGTTGAGGATGCCAGAATCCTGCCGAGCTCCGCCGTGCAAAATTGCGGCCATGTGCATCTCGCGAAACATGTCGTACGTGTTATTGCACGGCGCACCATCGGTTCCAAGAGCCACATTGACGCCGCATGCGACCATTTCTGGGATTGGAGATATACCGGAGCCCAGCTTGAGATTACTGGTGGGGTTGTGTGATACGGTGCTCTTAGTCTCGCGGAGAAGATCGAAATCCCCTGCACTAGGATCCGGGTGCACGACATGTGCGAACACGCTCTTCTTTCCCGTCAAATTCGTGTCCTTGCAGAATTGGATTGGGCTGCATTGATAGTATTGGCGGTATATAGAGAGGTCCTTTGGTGCTTCGGCGCAGTGCATGGTCACTCCGATGTCGCGGTCTGCTGCGGCTTGACCAATGGCAGCATGAGCGTCGATAGGGGAACCTCTGGGTGTACCGGCAGAAAACCACATGTGCAGCCGATCATTGACGGATCCATGATGGCTTTCGTAGGAAACTATGGCTGCGTCGAGCGACATGGACGACACATCTCTGTCTCGCGCATCTCGCAACTTCAAATCCGGGTTCGTTTCGGCCGCCTTGATGAGTTTGCCCTACACAAGCAATTAGAGCCAACTCGCCAACCAAAAATCTAGACGAAAGCGTACCAGACAGGCTCGGACACCCGTTTCCGTGACAGCCCTTACGACGTTCCCAAGTCCGCTGCGGTGCGTAAGCATGGCCTCTAGGAAGCATGTGGTGCCCGTTTTCAGCATCTCCGCAATCGTGAGCATGGCCGCGACGTATCCGTCTTCATCGGCGTAATTTGCTTCCAAAGGCCATATCGCATCGCAGAGCCAGCTATGGAGGGGTAAATCTTCCGCGAGACCTCGGAGCAGGGATTGCGCTAGATGAGCGTGGGTGTTGACGAGCCCAGGTATGATTATCTTGTTGGCGCAATCAACGATGTCGAGACGCTTCGTTGCATTGACCTGAGAAAGCAAGTCCGCTGTCTTTCCAATTGCGGTGATGCGGCCAGCTTCAATGAGGAGTGCACCGTCCAGGATAACTTCCCTGTTGCTGTTGACCGTTACGATGGTCGCGTGGACGAAGAGGCGCGCATTTTCGTCGGGTCGTTCGCGTACTGCCATTCTGAGTGATCAATGCACGTCCGATAAAACTCCAAAGAAGAAAGCGTGCATCGGACTTGTATTCTGTCGCGAGTTCCAGATCTGAAAGAACGGCGGCTCTCGGCTTATGCCGGGCATTGTGCTATCTTGAAGTTCCAGCCTACCCTCAATCGCGGCGGCCGAGTTACGGAGCTTACACCGCGTAGACGATCGATTGTTTTTATCGGCCCGCGCCGATTCGCCGGAATTGGAAAGCTTTACGACAGTGTACCACAATACGCGGGGACTGCTTATCGCTCGGTGCATGAATCAGGTATACACATATATATGCCTGATGGTTTAACAGACAACTGTATTTTTATCCACCCGTCTTTCGGAGTTTCCTTTCATCCCCACTTTGCGCGAGCCAGAAGAACATGGCTTCCCAAGATTCAGAAATGGCACAGAAGACTGCCGAACTGCACACCTACTCTCCCTCGGTCAGCCAGGGAACGATCAATATCAAATGGCAAGACGCACTCGCCGAGCTTAAATATACCTTTCTCACAAAGAACGGTTGGATTGGCGACTATGTCCGTGCCCATCAACCGCCGACGACCCCCGTAGCTTGAGCTAACTCATACTCAGGACTACCTATATCTCATAACGCCCAATATGTGGCCTCTGAACAAGAAGTACAAAGACTACGAAGCCCCCTTCTACGGCTTGAACGATCGTGTCCCGGTCCTCCTTACACTGTTACTTGGACTTCAACATGCTTTATGTATGATCGGATCTATCGTCTCTCCACCGCTGGCCATTGCTTCTGGTGCCTTCAGCTTCGATCCTGCTATGACGGAATATCTTGTATCGACAGCTTTCATTACCACCGGCTTCGCAACTGCACTGCAAGTAACTCGCCTGCACATCACGAAGACGCCCTTTTTCATCGGCACGGGCTTGCTCTCCGTGGTCGGCCCCACGTTCGACATCCTACCCATTGTCTTCAATTATGCGGCCCTTCGATACAAAGCAGGGACATGTCCGGTCGGCGAGGATGGCACCCAAGGTCCCTGTCCCGATGCTTGGAGTGCATGTTTGGGTACCATGCTCTGCTGTGTCTGGATCCAGATCGCGATGGCGTTCGTGCCACCTAAGGTTCTAAATAAAGTTTTTCCGAAGCTTATCACCGGCAGTTTACTTACCCTTATTGGCGTCTATCTGGTCGGGAACGGCTTGCAAAATTGGGGAGGAAGCTCGAATTGTCACGGCGGAGAAGACTTTTACGCGCTTTGTCCTAATGTTTCCGCCCCGAAGCCACTTCCGTGGGGTGATCCGAAGCTGATTGGTCTTGGTTTCAGCGTATTTGCTACTATCGTACTTGTCGAGAGCATCGGAGCGCCGCTCATGCGCTCCGCGTCCGTCATCGTCGGGCTTGCCGTGGGATGCATAATCTCTGGAGCCACGGGCTACTGGTCAACTGAGCAACTTTCGCGAGCGCCGGCCGGTACATTCCTGTGGGTCCATACCTTCAAACTTTCCGTTGACGGCGCCCTCGTTCTACCCATGATTATCATGTTCGCTTGCCAGGCTGTAAGCTGCATCCCTGATATACTGGCCACAGCCGAATTATCAGGTGTGCCCATCGAAGGCATGGAGTTCAACTCCCGCATCCAAGGAGGTATTCTCTGCGATGGATTGAGCAGTTTTGTCAGCGCCCTCGCAACCGGTCCACCCATGGTTTCGCAAGCTGGGAATAACGGCGTAATCGTTCTCACTGGTTGCGCATCACGGCGCGCGGGCTGGGCCGCCAGCGGCTTCCTCGTCCTCATGGGCATCATCGCCAAATTCGGCGCCGTCTTCGCCTCCATGCCGCCCTCCGTTCTGGGCGGCATGCAAGTCTTCCTCTACAGCACGATTGCTGTGGCAGGTATCCGTGTCCTCGCCCTCATCGCATGGACACGTCGCGATCGGTTCATTCTCACTGTTGCGTTGGGCATCGGCTTCATGGACATTTGCCAACCTGATTGGTTCGCCAGTATTCTGGATTACAGCGGGTCGAATGTTAATCTGGTTGGGTTCGAGCAGGGTATCAATCTTGCTGTGGAGACACCGTTTGTGATTGCTGCTATTGTGGGAGTTGTTTTGAACGCGGTCTTGCCGAGGGATCGGGGTGGGATGCCCAGCTTGAGGTATGGGGATGAAGGGAAGCATCCAGTGCTTGGGGAGCGTTCAGGTTGAGCCGGGCGGCTAGCTTGCTTTCTTCCTCTACGGTGTGCGTTAAATTCATGGGTGGCCCTACTTAGGGATTTAAATCCTTTCCGGAACAGCGACTCGGACATGAGGTGCTGCACTCGGCCGTCGTTTGCCGTCAACCCCCGCGGGTTGCCCTATGTCTTACTTTAATTCTGCCAGACGTTAAGGACCACAAGCGCGAGCGATCTCAAACTTGCCCAGTAACTACATACGGAAGACTCTGACGACCCATATCCCGGTCATGTACGATTGGTTATGTGTAATTATCTGAAAGGAGTCTAGCGCTGACGTCCGTCACCTTATGACATCTTAGGGATGCGAGACCCTGCAGTACGAAAGCAGACCATACGTTGGCGTTGTACGGTGTATATTAAATGCGCAAACTGCCTCACCTACTTCGACAATGACATGTAATATCGAGGTCAAGCTCGAGCGAAAGAGGGAAACGCTTACGTCGAAGTGCTGGCCTTACATGACGAGACCAAAGGTATAAGACCACGAAGGACGAACCGAGGTATCTATGATTCTGCACTTTCATTCTCTCTTTCTTCAATCATGTCATACTCTACACTGCTAGGAAGGCTCGCTATTGGTGCTTTGCTTCTCAGCTCGACAAATGCGGCCACCAGTCCCTGGGCCAATCGAACTCTAAACATCGGCTATGTGAGTTCTGCTCCAAAACTATCACCACTGTTCAAGACTAATACAATCATGTAGGTTATCTTCCCGGGATACGAGCCACTGGATGTCTACGGTCCCCTAGAGATCCTCTTTCAGCTTTCGGACAGATACAACATATCACTGTCCACGGTCGCCCCAACGCTTGGTCCCCAATCGGCACGACCTCCACTCAGTAACCGCATGATCGGCCCCGCCACCGTCGCCACGCACACTTTCGAGGACGCCCCTACTTTCGACGTGATCATCGTCCCCGGAGGTGGAGGGCTAGACACGTTCGATCGCGAGAACAACACGCAGATTGAAGACTTCCTTGTGAGCCGCTACGAATCCACGCCGTACATTCTTTCCGTCTGTAACGGCGCTGTCACACTGGCGAAATCAGGGCTTCTCTCAGGCAAGCGTGCGACTACAAGCAAAGCTGCATATAAATGGGTAACAGATCCAAAGCATGGCGACGACATCCAGTGGATGCCGAGTGCGCGGTGGGTCAACGACGGGAAGATTTGGACTAGTTCTGGAGTGTCTGCTGGTATGGATATGATGTATGCTTTCTTGAAGCATATCTATGGAGATGAGGAGTGGGTTGATTTCGTGATGAACCTGATTGAGTATGTTCCGCATACTGATCCACATTGGGATCCCTTTTCGGTGGTTTGGAAGGTGAGTTTATTTTTTACTTTGACTAAAGTTTTATTGGTGGGAATCTTGACGAGAAACACCACTCCACCTCATGACTATTTGTTTAGACATGAATGCTGATAGTCTTCTAGGTTCCTGGTGCGGATAACAGCCGACCGTTGGAGGACTGTGCGGCCCCGGTGGGATATGAGAGTGAAAGTGAGGTGAATGCACAGTATGTCCAAAGTATAGACACGACAGCTTCTTTGCATGTTATTGGTGATCTCTTGTAGGTGGCCGCTACAATAACGAATTAAGATGTGGGACGGTATGAAGTGTATCTACCTCCAGCCCCGAATCCGCGATGACCACTAGCGAGGTTGAGTAGTAGAAAGTAATTAAAACATCTACCACCGCCATTCATTACTGCTAAGCCTGTCATTGTTTACAACTCACTGATTTTATACATACCAGCTATTCGTCACACGCCATCCACTCCCTTCAAATCTTCAACCATGATGATCAGTCTTGCATAGCGAGCACTCCCGCTCTTAGCAATATTGAGCGGCACTGCTACAGCGAATGTCATCTACGGAAGTTCCGCAGGGAGCAACATGCTCGAAGCCCCAGGAAAAGCCGTCATCAATACTAACAATTTATGTAACCATCACACTGCTCTAGTCAAGAATTTGTGTATTTAAATAGCAGTGCTGGTTTCGCTGCTGGAGTAGGTCGGGCACAATAAGCACTAGTCTTGACTGAAGTCTTGAAAGGACATGGTAAGGGCTTAACGTTGTCTTATTCTCTTTGCAAGTGCCTAGCTATATTCGAGCTCTAGATAGAAGGCTATTGGGATGGCTTATATTCAACGTCACAGTTCTAGGCTGTCTACATAACCATCACACTGCTCTGGTAAATAATCTTAGTGGTATTTAACGATGTATTGCTGGTTGCTAGCATTCTTCTGCACTCTGTTCTTTGAGCGTACTTTTGACATTGTCTGCTCCTCTGCGCTTGGCCCGTGTCACATCTGCGCTATTTCGTCTAGAGCTCGTCTCGTTTCCAGTCCTGCTGGAGAAGAAGAGGTATCTACTATTGTCCGCAAGTCGGTAGCTCTTGCAGGTCAGGTTTAAGGTTGCCCGGCTCGGGTCGGACTGCGCCTCGTTCACTATCTCTCGTTTCACCAACATCCTATTCCGGAATTCGCATGAGGTCAGACGGGCTGAACTCGCGGCCGCGCTTTAGAACAACTGCAACTACTTTTCGAGTAGCTGATAGTGGATTGAGATATCTTCTGTATAGCATCGTGCTTTCGTGTGACCGGGTTGATCGCCTCTCGGGAGGTTGGGTCTGGCGGAGTAGTTTGGACTTCCCGTTTGGGTTAAACTGGTTCCTCGGCGTGATGAGGTCTTTTTGGTCAATGTTCGAGAAATGTTCGATTGCAAGTTATATAGAAACGCGCTTTTTGAGTAGAGCGTGGCCATCGACTAGAGGTGGCCACTACGTTGTAGCCCTGTAAATCGCGTTATGCTTCGTAAGCGGGGCGCAAACTACCACGTGACTACGCCATGACTCACGCTGCCCCGCCCTTCTTCTATCCGCACCCTCGCCGACATTATCAACCTTCTAACTAGTATTTCGCATCTACTCGATTCGCTGGGCCAGACCCTCAATTCCTATATCTAGGACCCTTCCGGACTTTCCATGTCACCGATACGAGCAATTTCGCAGCGGAAAGCTTGCGTTGCATGCGCAAATTCGAAGCGCAAATGCGACAAGAAGCTTCCCGAATGTCAGCGGTGCTTGGACCGTGACGTGGATTGCGCTTATCCGCATCCTAGAAAACGGCGCAGAAATCCCGTCATTGACGAGTCCGCAGAAGCTCTCACTCTCGACGACTATGCCGGCGCCATTACCCTAGAGAAGGACCTCAGTTTCACAAACTGGGGTACAATCGAATCTGTCGATCTCGATGTTCCTTTGCCAGATGTCATGTTGCCGTACATTCCGACTCTACCCTTACCCGCGTCCGATCTGCCGTCCCAGGGAGCAGTGCCGGACATTGGACAAGGGACCAGAACATCACATCCCTGGTTCCTCGAAGACAAGACCTGGGTTATGAGACGCTGCAACGAGGAGCCAACGTGCGAGATCCTGCTCGAGTTGGATCCATTTGTTCAAAGTGTGGAACAAATGCTGAAATCGTGGGTCACACATGGCTATAGCGGCTTTATCCATCAACGGTTGTACGAAAAGGGTATGCCTACATGCCTCCAAGATGCCTTTACAACTTTATCTACGTATAATAGTCGGACTGCAGCAGTACGGGAAACGATATTGCAGATTGCTGAGGAGCGCTCGGTTACACTCGTCCAGCAGAGTCAGATTACTGCTGCTAGCGCGCAAGGTATACTGAACCAACTGGCACGCGTCCAGTCATTATTTGTTTACGTTTTCATCCGACTGTTTGACGGCTCGATTCGCGTCCGTGCTTCTGCAGAGCGCCAACTGCCGACCCTTCGTCAATGGGTGACGCGCATGTGGGAGACGGCGAAAGATTATCGAGGAAACTATTTATCTCTGAACGACCAACGAACCCAATGGACAGCTAGTGAGTTTGACAGAGACTACGATAGCGCCTCATCATTGTGGAATCTTTGGATTCTGACCGAAAGCGTCCGCCGCTCTCACCTCATTATTGACGTCGTCCTCAACGTATATCAGACTATGACAATAGGATGGGCTGATTGTGCCGGAGCCGTTATGTTTACGGCTCGTCGGGGGTTGTGGGAGGCTCAATCTGCAGTGCAGTGGTTGGAGCTTTGTACCAAGTACACCCCTCTCTTGGTGCCGTCTTTAAGGCCGGGACCATTGGTTGCAACGTACAAGGTGGAAGAGATTGACGAGTTTGCGAAGGTGGTTTGGAAGTTTCTTATTGGGAGGGATAAGATGCAGTGTTGGATTGACAGGAGTTGTAGCAAAAGCGGAACATAGCCATGATAATACGATCAGACTCCACCATACGAGCTGCGCAGGGCACGGCATTCTATCAAAATTGGATCTGGTTAGATGGCGGGAAGTATGAACGCCATACATAGCCTACTTCTGAGGTGAGCGAATGCTCTTGCAACATACGGACATGATGCGGCTAGTTTGCGGCTAGTTTGCGGGATGTTTGCGGGGTACTTGCGGAAATTGTGTGCGGAAATTGTGTGCGGAAATTGTGCGGAAATTGTGCGGGAGTATGCAACTGAACCCGCAACCCATTACCAGAACAAAAATCAAGTCTCTTGGATTTCCGCTAGGGCCCGCAAGTGTATCGATAACCCGAGCATCTATAAAATTCGACGGTGAACCGCCCATTGCATTGACACAGACCTCACCACAATCTACCTCTACGTGTACTTCTTCGCGAAAACTATTTCAGGAACGCATACTTCTATCATGTCTACCAAAAGACCTGTCAGATTCATTCTCGGTACTCACATGGTAAATACATCATCCCATCCTAACTTACCCCAACTAATCTCACATCAACAGATCGGAGACGTCACCGCAATGCCAGGAGTCATCCACTTCGACACTCCAGAATCCGTCCGTGAACTCCTCGCCACATTCCACGCCCGCGGTTACACCGAGCTAGACACAGCACGGAACTACGTGGGCTCAGAACAACGTCTCGGCGCCGCCAAGGCACCGTCCCAGTTTACAGTCCACACCAAGGTTAATAGCGGTACACCTGGAGATCATGAGCCTGCCAAGATTGCTCTCAGTGTCGAACAGTCACTTGAAAATTTGAAGGTGCCTCTTGTACAAACAATGTTCCTTCATGTCCCTGATCGGCAGACAAGCTATGAGGAAACTGTCAGGGCCATGCATGAAGTGAGACAGCAAGGCAAGTGTAAAGAGTGGGGACTATCGAACTATACAGCAGCAGAAGTAGCGCAGATTCTAGCCATTTGTGAGAGAAGGGGGTATTCTAAGCCAAGTGTTTTTCAAGGGCACTATAATGCGATTGTAAGAGGAGGAGAAGAAGATTTGTTTCCGCTTCTACGGAAACATGGAATGGCATTTTGGGCATACAGGTACGCTTTTAGTGACACGCGATATTTGGACTTTAAGTAGTTCTGACGTTTGCAACAGCCCGGCAGCTGGTGGCTTCTTTACCGACCATACTGGGACCGCATCCCGCTGGTCCAGCGACGTACGGCCCTCTCTACTACCTTTTAACGTCATCTTGCGTACTTACTAAGTCTTCCTAGAACTTCATCGGCAAACTCTATAGCAGCCTCTACAGTTCATCCGCGGTCCGGTCCTCCGTAGCCACAGTGCGCAATGCAGCTGAAAAGCATGGTATTGATGGGCACTCGGCCGCACTGCGCTGGACAGCTTACCACGGCGCCTTAGACGGAGACTTTGGTGATGCGCTGGCCTTTAGCGTGTCAAAGATAGAACAGCTCCACAAGACGCTCGATGCGCTAGAGGCGGGACCACTTCCGGCCGAACTCGCTAATACGATAACGGCGGTTTATGCAACGGTGGCGGGGAGTGAGCCGGCTTATCATTTCTAGCGCAATAGTGGCGGTTATTCTTCCAAGGTTTATCAGGGCCGATAACTGAGAGGAGAGCTTGTAACATAAGAACTGTTCCTTCCATACAATGCGCATCAATAAAGACAGTAATGGTGTTAACAGAAACCAAACTGCCTAATGGTCTAACCTACGTGATGTGTCCTGTTATCTACCATATTCTAATACATCTTAGTCAATATTATTTCTATCCAATATTGCTCTCCGCTGCTTGCACGCGGAACCACTTAAGCTAAGGCCACAGTATTGCACTTATCAAACGGCGATTGCTGGAATATTTTGGGTCCCGCTTGCAAGCTGAACTCTGCTCGGCCGGCATACTCACGCATGCGAGCCTCATACCCAGAAATGTTGCGAGTAGCTAGCAGAGTTTATATGCGTGGAACTTGATCAACGTCGAGTTTAGGGTTAGTAACCAGCCGTGTTAATAAGATAGTGACCGCATTCAGACTAACACATGCTGTACATCTTGTTTCATCTACAAAGCCTCTCGTCCTTTTCATATTCACATTCATGACACTAGGATCAGCCTCAACCCCTTAAACAAAGACCGTCTCAATAGTCGTTCTTTTAATCTTCCCATTATACAATCTAATGCTCTTAAGCCAGCCGCAAATATGCATCATATCCTGTTAATGATATCACAGATGCGAGCCCATTAGAGATGAAACCTATGATACTGCCCGAGAAAGAAACGCGTACCCATCAGCCACTGCCCCCGTAGCTTCGTCGTTCGCATCATATCGCGGGTACAGATCAAAAAGGTGAATCGCGTTCTTCACAATGCGTAGTTCGGCCTCAATACCCTGGCGTCGCAGTTCGTCAACTGTTCGCTGCGCCTGCTGCCACGGGATCAAATCATCATCGATTGGGTGCACGATGAACGTCGGCGTCCGATACATGCCCTTTCGAATCTGGGCTAAAGGACTGACGGCTTGAATCTGCGCGTTGCTTGGCTGTGGGAGCCGCAACGGTTCTTTTCGTGTAGCACTCTTGTCCTTTAGACCGTTGACCAAAATCGGCAAAGTCTGGCCGTACCAGTTCATGTGCAGCACGATGCGTGAGCGCGGGTTTTCTTTGTCCATCCATCCCCCAGCAGCGCGCGAGGCGGGTGGTGGGTTGTACGCTGTGATGGGGGTATCGGCGACCCCTTCGTACAGTTCGTATGCCGCGGCATCCATCGTTGCCTCGCCGAATGGTTTGTTTTCTTGCGTCCAGCATTTGTCTTCGTAATCAGTGGGGCAGTAGAAGACAAGAATAGCCTCGGGTGGTCGTAACCCTGCGGAGGGTGTGGTCCAGCCAAGGCTCAGAGCGAGGGTGCCGCCTGTTGACCATCCGACGGCAACGACACGATCCCCATTGATATGAACGTCTGAACGTTTTAGAGGTAGTTGCGGGAGCATTTTGCGCGCCCAATCGAATGCGTCTCGGACGTCTGTCATGGGACCCTCTAGCAGCGTAGTTTCGGGGCAGAGACGGTAGTCAATACTGACGGGTACAAAACCGATGTCAAGCAGGAGTTGGGTTTGCTTCGGGCGTACGTCCTTGCGGGATAACATCACATGTCCTCCACCGTGAATCATCAAAGCTGCGAAGACAAGTCAGTAAAGAGATACCCGGAAAGGTGTTTATGGGTCTCACCAACCGGACGTGGTGTGCTCCCCGTCTGTGCTGTCGACGGATAATATATGTCGGCATTCAGTGTCAATGAGCCGGCATGCTTGAAAGCGACCGTCTCTTGAGTGACCAGTGAGGACTCGGGATCTTCGGAGAAACCAACGATACTGGGCGTCGGTCTCGAAGTCTGGGCAGATGGTGACGCCACAATAACACGCAATATTTGCGACTCTTGACTGCTTCCATTGGACCAATTGACCCAATAAAAACCGGACCTGTATAGGTCCTCTTCCCACCGTGTCTCCGAGGCGAGAGCATGCGTGCGCCCATCGTCAAACAACCACCACCCTGCCACCAGGCCCCAGACAAGGTCGAACCAATACAGGTTACGAGTATGCTCTACAAGACACAGCATACCATCTTTCCGCAGCATGTAATTGATATTAGTACAAGAGCGCACGAGGCTAGAGGTCGCATGAATACAGTTCGTGGAGATGATGACATCGTATTTGCCATGGTATTGCGCAGCAGGGCCCTTCTCGATGTTGATGACGGCGTAATCGAGGAAGGAATAGCCACCAAATCGCTTTTTTGCGGCAGCCACCAAGGAGCCTGAAATGTCGGAGAACGTATAGTGGACCTTGCAATCTGCGCCACTCTTCGCAAGCTGTTGCACCAGGGAGTCGGTCGTCCCGCCTGTACCCGCACCTAACTCCAAAATACGGACCTTGCGCTTGCCCTGGAAGCGATTGCAAACGTCCACCAGATAGCGCGAGAGGTAAGATGTCGCAGCCTTGAACATGGGCCCATTGGTGTACACTTCTCCCATTAGACGTCGCGACTCGGAGCTGCCGAACATTAAAGACAATGGCTCCACTTGACCCGTGAGGCAGTCGGCAAGACGAGCACCTGTTTTCCGTAAGAGCTGATGCTCAGCCGCATATTGCGGGAATTTGGGCACGATGGCGTTGTGCAACTCCCGGGACGAAGCCTTGAGAATCGGAGTACTCGTTCGAATGGGGCTATAACCGGACACGACGTCTTTGATTAGACCAGCGTCCTCGAGAATTCTGTACATCTGATCGATTAGCTTTGTGTGCTTTGGGAGGAATGTCGGTTCCGGCAACGATTGTCCAGTGTGCAGTTGACGTAGATCACAGCCCAAGCTTGCAAGGGCTTCGTTAACATAAGCGACTACGAGTTCGGCTTGAAGTGGATAGACGTCTTTGCGGAAGTCACCGAACCCACTCTCCTGGACGACCTTATCAAACGTATGCCCGTTACTACCATACCAATCGTTTCCAAGAGCCGCGACGCCTCTGTTATCCTGCTCTATCTCAACGCTACCCTTAGTTACACCTTTTGGGCGCACCACTCTGTTCGGTTGTTGTCGCTCATCTAGTTGTACCGAAGCATTTGTCGTTAATCGTGGAAGGAGCGAGGAAGAAGCCTCCGCTGAAGATGGTCCTCCAACCTTCTGGATTAACGATTGGACATCGGTCATTTCCTGAAGATCATTGATGGACAAATTCACACCGAAACGCTTCTGAATCTCACCAGAGATTTCGGTGATCATCAACGAATCAACCCCCATATCTGCTAGGTCTGACTCCGGCTTCACCTCCTCTACAGACGTTCCAAAGATGTCGCCGAGCATTTTGCGAAGATCCAGCCCAACGTCGAACGTAATTGAAGCTGGACTGGAAGTATCCGGCAGCGGCGAAGATACGGGCGTTTGGTCGTCGATTGACAATGAGCCATGGGAAAAGACTTGACGAGGCTGACTCTTAGCCACGTTGGAGAATAAGACTTCAGCGGCGTGAACATCGAGAGCTTTGGAAGGAGTGACGCTGTTCGTATCTTTGTTGAGTTTCGACAGCACTCTGCGTAGTGATGTGAGCGATACTTGGTGGAATTTCACTTCTAAGAGCGCCAAGACAACCGCACCCGTTGTGATATCCAAAACATATATGTCGTTCGTCGATGTGCTCTTGCCCTCAAACTCGATGTTGGAGTAGACCCTCCAGGAACGCGTATTGCGAGTGGAGAGGAACGCCGCACTCCATATTACCTCGCCAATGGCATTGCAGACAGAAGCATCATCCTCGCCACCCTCTATCTGTAAACAATTTGCATGAATTCCGGCCACTTGCAGAAAGTTGTCGATAGCCAATGGGTCCGAGATTCCCGCAAGACGGTCTGCCTCTTCGCTCTTCGGCATCGCTACGTCACCTACGATTTCACCACTGATTGCGACAGCGTTACGAACACCCTTGTAGTAGGATGCGTACTTGACGACGCGTCCAAATACCTTGTAGAGAACATTTCCTGACAATCGTTCGGCGCCGGGAGAAGAAATGACCTGGTGGTAGCGCTTAGTCCCGATCAGCCGGCTAAGGGACTGCAGACGAGAAGTCAACGCCTGAGGTTGCAGCAGTGTTACGCTACCGGAAGCATATACGGAACGTTTAGACAATGGTCCTGTCACATCAGGGCTAGTGAAGAAGGAGAATTCCCACTTGGGTTGATCACTCTGGTCGGCACTTCTTGCCAACGCGACGTAAAGGCCTCTATCCAGCTGCAGTCCAAGTGGAGACGCAATGTACAAGTCGCCGATGTGTGGCACTGTCGACTTATCGTCCAGCCCGGTGCCATGGAGAGCTTTCGCCGCTCGGATCGCCAATTCGAAATACAAGCCTGCCGGACACAAGCTTTGATCGACGACAACATGGCCGCGGACACCCAATCCGAACACCTCGTGTGAAGGGTCGATGACGAAAACAGACTCGTTGACATTATCGCTGATCTGACGTAATAGCTCTGGCGACCTGGGCGCTTTCTCTGGTACTGGGGTCTCCTCTTGCGGTGGTCCACGAGGTCGAAACTTCATCCAATGTCTGTTCTTGATGAACTGATATGGGGGCAAATTCAAACTTCGGTATTGATTCGCTTGTGTACCATGGAAGGCCCAGAAGTCAGCCGTAAGCCCGGCGGACCAAAGTCCGGATGATGCTTTTGCAAGACTCGTCCATGGATTTCCCTTCCCTAAATCCGTGGATAGCAGGACGTTGCTATCGCTGCTCCGTGTCGCAGGAAGAGCGCGTCGTACCATACCCATAATAGGCGAAGCCGAACCAGCCTCGAGCCAAATGCATGAAGAATGTTTGTCGATGATTCTTTGCACCGCCTCGCGGAAGTACACTGACTCTCGGGTGTGTTGAACAATCCTGGTCGCATTGATGTTGGTCCAGCTATGACCAGAAGAGCACGTCTCGACATGGATGGATGGCGGTTGGTAGTCGATGGTTTCGGCTACCGCTTTGTACGCCTTCAAGATCGGATCCGCAAGTTGCGAGTGATATGCGTGGGTGTTAGCTAGCTTAACTGTTTTGAGACCTCCAGCAGTTTTGCAGTACTCCTCCAGAATATCAATCGCAGCCGCAGGTCCAGCGAGTACAACGTTCCGTGGACCGTTATAGCAGGCAACGTCAACATCAACCCAACGGCTCTGGACGATGTGCGTAGCAAGATGGCTATGAGCATCTACGTTGCCTTCTACAGCTAACATAACGCCAGCATCAGCACCCCAAAGCTCACAAATCAGACGTGCGCGACCAGTGACCAAGCGGAGACCATCATGGAAGTGCATGCTTCCAGCGACGCATAGGGCCGTGAGCTGGCCGAAGCTGTGCCCCATAACCGCAGCTACCTGAATTCCGGACTGTATCCATGCTTTGGCGCTGGCATATTGCACAGAAAACAGCATGGCATGTAGTAAAACTAGGTCGTCAATGGGAGTGGAATCGAAGATGCGCGGGAACAGAGAGGGCAACCCTATGTTCTTACAAACATCGTCGCAGCGGTCGAGATGTGCACGTAGGAGTGCAGAGCCGTCATAAAGGTCCCGGGAAAGGTAAACGCTGCGGCCCGTCTGCCCTCCAAAGCATAGCACCACCGGTAACGGAACGGCAGCGCCTTTATTCTTTTCTCCACTTCGTTGAGAGATGGTGCGTGCTCCGGCTGCGAGGTGATCCAAATCCCGGCGAAGGCCACTAAGGCTTGTAATCGACCAAGAGGAGCTGAATTCGAGTGCTCGGTTCTGCTTGCGTGCTAGATTATAGGTGATTTCAGCCAGCGTTACTGAGCTGTGTCGACCTAGAAAAGAGCTCAGTGCTACCGCGTAAGCCTGCAAGCTTTCAGGAGTCTTGGCGGAGAGGAAGACTGGATACTCAGTTGGTTCGGTCCCCGATGGTGCCACTGGAAAGATTCCTGGTGAAGCACGTGTAGAATATTCCTGGAGGACGATAGCGGCGTTGCTTCCAGCCGCCCCATAGTTGTTGACCAACGCAGTCCGCGGTCTGAAGTCGTTCCAAGGCCGAGTGCGATCTGCAATGGCCATGTTTTCGGGTTCCAAGGCCGATATGTTAGGATTCAGCCGATTGAAGTTCGGTTGCTTAGGAATAGTACCATGTTGCATCATGAGCAGTGTCTTGATGACGCCTGCGACACCAGATGCTGACTCTGTATGACCAATGACGTCCTTGACTGACCCAATCACAAGTTCCTGGGTCCTCTCGGCACTTCCGAAAGCGGTGCGGATACTAGAACATTCGATAGGGTCGCCTACCGGCGTGCCAGTACCATGAGCTTCCACGTAAGTGACATCCGAAGGCGATACCCCACCACCAGCTAGAGCTTGAAGATACAGATCGCTTTGAGAGTTCGAGTCTGGGACGGTAATAGGACTGCAGCTCGAATTCTGATTCACAGCTGATCCCACGATCGTGCCGATGATGCGGTCGCCGTCGAATATAGCTCGGTCGAGAGGCTTGAGAACCAACATTCCTGCTCCTTCTCCACGGCAATAACCATCGGCATCTGCATCGAAAGCTTTCGAAGCGCCTGTCGGACTCAGGAAAGAAGCGGCAGCCAAGTTCTGGTAGAAAGTAGGACTAGTAATCATGCTGACACCCCCTGCAATAGCAATCGAGCAATCGTTCGTCTGAAGGGCCTATTCATCCCGGTCAGCTATAGCAGTATGTGAATGTCTACATCGCTTACCTTGCAAGCATGATGAATCGCCACAGCTGAGGATGAGCACGCTGTGTCAAATACTACAGAAGGCCCTGTCCATCCGAAATAATGGCTGACCCTTCCGCTAACAAAAGCTCGTATAGTCCCAGTCGCTGAATAAGCGGTCGCATGTTCTGAAGCTACGTTATCCTCGTACTCAACATAGCCTGCGCCGACATAGCAACCCACACGGCGCTGGGAGGAGTCCGGTCCAGTCAGATATCCGGTTGACTCCATGGCTTCATAAGACACCTGAAGTAGGAGTCTTTGCTGTGGGTCCATTGACGCAGCCTCACGTGCCGATATGTTGAAGAATCGATGGTCGAATGCGTCGGCATCAATGAAATTTCCGTAAAAGGAGCCTTTTGGCTTTCGCCATAAGTCTTCGGATTGAAAGCGATTTTCTGGCACGGGCGTGCACGCATTCGTGTCAGAATTGATCAAGGACCAGAATTGCTCCAGTGAGTCAGCTCGAGCATATCGGCAAGCCATGCCTATCACAGCAATGGGCATGCTAGATGCACTTGGTCTTGGACTCAGTGGCTCTTTGGGCGTTGGCTGGAATGAAGAAAACATGCTGTTTGTCGCACTGTCTGACGCGGGGTGCTGCGATTGATTGACCGCTCCTTGGAAACCAGGTGGTGCACAGTCTATAGTGAGTGACTCGTGCGCGGCTGCTGCGAGCTTGAGCGATCGTGGTATAGCTCCTGAGTTGTGGCCTATGGATAAGACGCTCTTGATTTGACCGTCCCACGCATGCATAGATGACTGCACAGTTTCATGCCATCGGCACAGGTCCGTCAAGATGCAGTCCAGAGCAGTCTCGTGAAGCAGACCTTCGGTAATCACCTGGGCGTTTGATGTTGACCGCAACGGTGACGCAAGCTGAGCGACGGAGGGAAATTGGAATAGCCCGTTAAGCTCACACATTGACTTTAGCTGTTGTATCAATTCTTCTCGGCTGGGTGTTGTGGTATGGTATCGACCGCTGATTCCAACGGGTTGAGCAGCTAGACTCCCATCTGCTAACTGTCGGGCAAAGCCAGTGAAGTCGTTCTCAGGTATTGTCAAGGTGACTCTGTTGATGTCGGTTATGCACGAAATATACGCCTAAAGAACGCATCAGCGAAAGGACCAAATGACCGAAAAGGGTACTGACCTCCGGAAAGGACGCCAGTGACTGTTGGAAGTGCTCCTCTTCAGTACCGGATGCCCACCGAACCGACCACGTTGAGCTACGATTACTGGACCGCTCACGTTCATCTATATCGATAATAGCGCCTATGCAGAGCGCTAATCGGACTGCCGTTGCTGTCCACCGCTCCAGTTCGATTCTATTGTGCGAGCTTGCAACAGCTGCAGCAGCTAGAAAGCCAACGCAGAACCCTTGAACGGTCCCTTCGCGATCAAGCGAGATATATTCTGCAATCTGGCTAAGAACGGTCAAGGGAACGAGGAGGAGCTCGCAGGGTGGTGAGGATGTGAGGTTGTTTGTGGCTCCGGTTTCCAGAGACTGCACAAGCTGACGGAGTTGATCGCCAGCGGATAAGAGACGTTCGAAGTGGGGGCAACTTGGAAGCACCGTGTATTCCCATAGTGCCGGAAGTGTCCTGACTATTTCTCCGAGGAAGGCGAGTCTGGGTTCAGAATTGATGGTGCTCCAAAGTTGCGATAGTCGCGAAGGAACGAGGCGAGATGTCTGAGGGCCGAACAGTAGGAGCGTGGTCTCGGCAGGAAAACAAGACATGGCAGAAGACATGTCGGAATCAAGGTTCTGGTGAAACGCGTCGAGCCCGTGTACTGATGGAGCGCGAAGGTCAAATATCTTCCTGGTTGAACTAGTTGGTATCATAGATCATTCCCAGTGAAAAGTACCTACTCCAGCAACATAGAGAATTGGAGTCGCGTTGATTGGGCGGATCGCAGATCGTCCTCTCGACGTATGCTCGTCGCTAACTCGTGTTGTTCCGCCAAGCGCACCAGTAAATAACGCCGTTACAACGCCATCGCCATCTGCGTCAAAGCGAGCCACAAGCCGAACCAAAGGAATCGCAAAAGACGATGGACGCTTGAATGATATGTGCGCTTTTCTTCTGGAGAACGGCGAGAGAAGGTACACGGATGTAACACGCGAGGTGGGTTAGTATGAACAATGTGAAAAGTACTCGCGCTAAGTGTTCCACGACGCTAGGGTGACGTCAGCATAAACGAGGGAACTCTACGACAGTATCCATCTCACACGTCCCACGCAGTCCTTCACTATAGATAACCTCATCGCCACTGCACCCGATACTAAGCCGTCAGCCCAATTTATACCTTCCAGGTCTTCTGCGTCCTCGCAAAGAGATGAGTCGAAAGTCCAAGCAGACCCGCGCCAAGCCAGCATGATACACAAACGAAGACTTACAGACCTATAAAGTCAGTGTCCTCATGACGGTTGAAAATTGCGCCTAAGATAATGATACCGGTCAGATTGCTATAGTCCGAACCGTGTCAAGCCATCCATCCTCGAGCGGTACATCGACCCATAGATATGCTTCACTAACCTCGTGCCAATGATTGTCTGGAACGTGTCGAATCTCATGCATCCGTACTCTACTCTCCCAGCAACACGCTATTCGGGAAGGCGAAGTTACTGGTGCAGGTGTTGAACGTGATATCATTAGATACACCATCACTTCCACATCTCCCCGTCGGCTCCTGGTATTGCGGAAGCTTGTCTTTGTACACATCGACCCAGGCGCATTACTGCTGAGAGACATACCATGCGATTGGCCGGGACATTGGAATCCTTCATGAGGAATCTTGGTCGCGGAGCGAAGGGAACTGTCATCGTTTCTGGCACAATCAACGTAAGAGATGTCGTACCAAGGCTCATTTTCCTCACAACGGCGGTATATTCGAGTTGGGTGTGGAATCCTAAGTAGCCTGGGACCAGTATACACCAGTATGCTTTCATACTGACGCCGCCGCAATCGGGATCGCACTAGCAACAACGACACAAAGACGGATGGTGCGCCTCCTGCATCTGATATAGCAGATCACATGATCGTTTATCGCAGCGCTAACCTTTATTCCGCTGTAGAAACCCGGCAGCCCTGCGCGCGCCACGACCGAGTCGTTGGAATGGTACTAGGACGTCGCCCGAATTGCATGCCGCGTTATGCCCGACGTACGCTTACATTAATTCAGCTTTCGCACACCATACTGAGAATCTACAGCCACGCTTAGCAAATAACTCATGCAAGATACCCTGAACGACCCGATTCGACTAAGGCCAGGTATGCCAGCTTCGGAGATAGCTGCACTCGTTGAGAAGCTTAAACATTTATAAGGCTGAAATTAGGAATATTCAGATCATCGAGCGTACCGCAAATATACACCCTGCGTTCCCATGTGCTTTTCGCTTATCGGACGTGCCACTGCGATACATTAAGGATCTACGACATAATGTTTGTCAGTCTTATCTGCTTGCTTCACTATCCAGGGAAGATCTATTGCTCAGAGGAGGATTGCGCGATCGTTAGCGAAATCGCGCCGCGTGGAAGGTGTCGAAAGACTTGTGCGCTCTATAGTGTTCTAGAGAATTACGATTCTTCTTAAGGGGTCTGCGGGTGTGGCGTGTGTGCTGCTCGTCGTTCATGGAGTGGGAAAGCGCATGTATGGGCTTCAGTGTTGGTGTAAAAGGCATCGCGAGAGAAGGTTAGATAACGAGACAGTATGAGTACAATCAGGGGGTTCTTCCTCTCGAAGCTGAAAAGCTGGGAGTGTGAGTGCAACAGAAGGTGCATCCGTCTCCGCCGAACGAAAGTGGCACATCGTCTGGGCAGAAATCTGGGAGCATCTGGTTCGACTGATGTGAGTCAATATTGACCACACAAAATGAGCTTCAGCGTCCGATCCTTTCCTTGACATGGGGCATAGTTCATGCGGTCAAATGCCCTAATTCTCGGTCTATGTCTTCGTTTATATAGAAAATACCGACATGGTGGGTGTGGGTACTAGGTCAAACCTACCTAGCTCAGACATCAAGCGTGTGGCGGGAGTTGAGGGCCGTCTACACTTGTGTAAGAACAACATCGACTATCTCAAATACGTGATATGGGGATATTTACCATTGATTACATGTGCTTTTGTAACATGTGGTAGTTTCCCAGAGTCCGCACGACTGAACCTGGCGGAATCGGGTGACATTTGAACTCAGGACAGCAGAGACACAGATCGGGCAGTCGCTCTTCAAACTCCTCGCTGCATGTCCATGTACCCAGCCCAAATATGCCCTCGTATGCACACCTTGCGCGGTCGTAAAACTTCAACGTTTCCTTAGCCCAGGCATCGAGGCTTTGGCCGTGTGGCAAAATGAAGAAGTACTGCCCCGGAGGGCATGTCGATTTCTATCTGCTATTCTTAAACTAATTCATATTAGGCTCAAGGGATTCGCCATACTTAGAGTACGTTAGAGGTATTATAGTAGTAGATATAGTAGGAGTGTTACGGGATACTACTTACTGAGCCTGAACCGGATGAGGGAGAACAGCTTGGTGCAGGACGCCGAGGTAGTATTCAATTGGATCGAGCAAAGGAGTCAACTGCCTTTGTATGGGTGTGATATAAACCAATTCGCGGAACTAAGTTCAGTGAATGACTAACAGGACTGTGTAAACCAAAGGGTACAATCTATATTCAGGTTTAACTACGAAGTACATAATAAAGCTCCTCGTGGTGTCTATATACTTCGAGCGCTCGAAATGCTCGAGTCGAGCGGGTCGAGCGGTTGCACGTACCTTGCGCGGCGTAGTCGGCCTCTCGCCGCACCGTACCTCCGGGTCCTATATAGCGAGGGTAATAAGGAGACGGGCCAATCATAACGATACAGACTTAGCCTTCCGACTAGGTAATAAAATATGGCTAGCCCTATGGCTAGTACCGCGGTAATGTTTTGGCCATTTCCAGCTGGTAGCCTAACGGTTGCGGCCGGCTGCAGGTGCGCAGGTATGTAGGAAGTGGTGAACTCGGCAAATCATCTAAGGGACAGCGAGCGATGAGATCGAGCAAAAGAACACGCGGGGTGGTGTCCATAGCCGACGGATCGGGAAAAGCGTCAGGAAAAGCGCCAGGAAAAGCGCCAAGAAAATCGCCAGGAAAAGCGACGGGTGGAGGCGGGCGCTACCGCAAGCTAAGTACGGTTACCTGTTCGCGGGATATGGGGAAGCAATAGCCAGCTGAACGCAGGGTAGTGCTGCGGCTAGATGTAACCTGTATGTCCTAGCACCACCCCGCGTCCACTACCGGTAAGGAACAAAAGGCCAACTCACGGTCAGCACATCGACGAAATGCACCAGCTCGCTTCTATGAAGGCCATTACAGATACCAATCATGCTGCGTTGTCCTCATACGGAAGGAACATGCTACAGCTAGCTAATGCAATGCTGCAGGGGTCCACAAGTGGTGGTTTGAACGTAGCTGAACAACCTGGGTGGCTTTGCAGCCAGTGGCAGCACCTTTGCTTGTAGATGCACAGCTTATTCGCGTATTTCTCTCGGCGACCTGATGCTGCGCCTTTCCGCCTGATTTCAGGCGACAAATAGCATGATTTCCACGTCGCTTGCCCATCGAAGCGTCCTCCGCAAATTTTCTGTGTGGTGATATCAATGCGATCAGGCTGCAATGGGAAACTAGGCTAAGCTAGCTCATCTTAAATACTCACTATGCCTTTAATTCACACTCCTTACAAATGTTCTTATCTCTAGAATACATTTTTCTAGTACGGTCGCAAAGCAAACTTCAGCGTTCTAACGACCTTATTTCAAACGACGCAACCCTCACCAGATCGGAATGTCTCCAAAACATCGTGGACTTCTTATTGCCAGTCCCTATGGCGGACTCCGTGGACCAGAGAATGATGTCGAATTAATGGCCGGTGTTCTCGAAAAATATGGATTCAAGGTGACAAAGTGTTGTGGTCAAGATGCTACCCGAGACCAAATTCTCAGCGCATGGCATCAACTCATCTCCGATAGCTCTGCGGAGGATGTTGTTGTGATATACTATTCCGGACACGGCGGCTTGGTTAAGTCGAGCCAAAACACAGCTGATCAGCAAGGAGGATCCGAAAAGCCGCTCCAGTTCCAGTTCCTAGTCCCAATGGACTTCGACCAGACGACGGAGGACGATTTCCGAGGGATACTGGACATCGAATTATCGTACATGCTGCGGGACACCACAAATAAAACGGAGAACGTCACCATCATAATGGACTGCTGTCACGCGGGGCGCATGGCCCGCGACCCCCATCACAATAATCAAGCCTGGCCGCGGAATCTGCCAGAAGTCAAACATCACGGCATGCTACTAAGCCACGTGGAGCGGCTTCGGAGTGAAGGGCGTTTGACGGGAGACTCCTTTCTGGAAGGGAACCCACACGCAGTACGGATAGCAGCAGCAGCAACCTCCGAAACTGCTTGGGGTTATCAGGGTTTGCAGGGCCAGCCCATAGGGATATTGACAGAAGCACTTGCCACTGCAATGGAAATAGCGATTGGACAACGGCTGTCGTGGAGAACTCTTCTCCTCGGGGTATGCGAGCTTGTTAACAGAGAATTCCCTCAACAACACCCTCGAGCCGAAGGGCCTGAAACACGCATACTCTTTTCCAAGGAGCAGATGGCCTCCGGAGCCTTGCTTGTGAAATTAGAGGATGGTGATGTGATCCTCGAGGGAGGAAGAGTCGCTGGTGTCCATGAAGGAAGTGTTTATGACATCATGCCATTCGGGTCCGAGCTGCTAGACAGGGAAACACGGGTCGCAAAAGTAAAAGTCAACGATGTTAAGGGGTTTAAGGCCATAGCTGAGATAGCTTCTGGAAGAATCCCTGCTGATGGAGCCCTTGCTTTCTTGCAGAAGGAGGCTCTGCCCAAGTTTTTCGTATCCTTTCCCGACGATCTCCCGATTTTTGGAGTACGACTTGGCCAATCTAAGTTCCTCAGATGCGGTGAGCCTGGTGAGAAGCAGGCTTTAGCGGAGATCAAGAAAGAAGGGCAATGTATCAAGGTGTGCAGGGGAGAAATGGTGGTAGCCTCGCACCAGTTCACCGATGCTACAATGCAGACAGTGATTGCCGCCGTGGTCACTGATGGAGAAAAGCTCGCTCGAGGCCATCACCTTCTGAACCTTGAAAGTGGAGAGAAAGAAGAAAAGCTTGACCACGCAGTGGAAATCGAATTTGGCCGGGTTGAAAATCGCAAATGCGTGGAAAAGTTTGCGCAGGATGGAATGGCTACTGTGACAGAAGACCAACGAGTCTGCATAAAACTTCGTAACGGCGGAAATAGCACTGTCTTCATATCGGTGTTCGATGTTAACGTCGTTGGCACGATTACTTTGGTATCGGGCGCATGGCCAAGGGGTATAGAACTGGTATCTGGTGGCGATTACACACTCGGAAAAGCACAGTTTGGTGATGGGATTAAAGGCCTAGGAATTTCTTGGCCGAAAACAGTTCCGAAAGCAGATCATACAGAAGAGACGCTGGTATTTGTGCTGTCCAGCGAGGAAGTCAGCCTTCAGCATCTAGCAGACCCGAAACGGTCTATTGAGGCCAGAGGCCGGGTTTCCCATTTGGAAAGATTCACTTACCACTTAGCCTCCGCCCAAGCGCGAGATCTCCAGGCTGAGTCTCAAGGCCGTTGCATACGTTATGCTGTCCGTCATATACCCTTCTCGCTCCGCTCTCAAGAGCTGGTACATTTGTAGCCGGCGGTAGACTCGGGCTTTGGCTATATTCTCTCTTGCTTTACGACTGGCTTACTTTAATTTCCAACATGACTTCTTCGCGATGCACCATCTTCGTTCATTTGTTTACAATCATATCTATTAAATAAATAGTCACTCATTCAACTCAAGCTAGATCGCGCTCAATTGTCCACTTCACTGTAAGCACTCAATTAAGGTATAATCTGTGAGTTTACTGGAGCAAATGTCAGCAACTGTAAGAAAAGCGGAAGCATGCTGTTTGGGATAGATAGGAGCGAGGTGGCGATCGTTACATCAAGTCGCTATCACCCGCTCTATGAGAAAGACGCCAACGTCATATTTGAAGAGTAATCTGGCTGTTCACTACTCTTCCCAGGCCGTTAAAACGCGATATGATACTGTTGATATCAAAAAAGATAGTAAAGTTCCTCATTTTCAACGACAAAACTCTCAAAAGGCCCGCTGTCCTCGCCTGTCTTCGGGGAGTATTCGCAAACCTGCGCATCAACAACGTCCTCAGCCGCCTCTTCTCCTCCTCTCGCCTCCACGTAGATTTTCCAACTGTTACCAAGCTCAAGAGACGCCTTATCAATGTCTCGACCCGAAAACCTCGCGAACTGAATCTTGCGATACTGCACAGCAAATATCTGCTCTCCTGGCGCAACGAAGCTTATCTTTTCAGCATTCTGCTTCTGGCGAGATAGTCCTGCGCCTACGTCTAGAAAGTCCCCCAACGGTAATACTACCCCACCTGCAGCAGCAGCAAGGGTTGTAGGAATCTGGACTGCTGCCTCAGTCTCGATTGCTCGCGATTTCTCCTGTTTGATACGAGCGTCCGTCAATGTCTTGATCCCGACAACTAGATAGACTTGCTGTCTCCTCCTGAGTGCACGCTCTAACCATCGCCTAGCAGTCGATAGCTTGCAGATTCCTTGGAAGACTTCTTCAGAATTCCTCAGTTGACGAGTAACGCAAAGCGCAGAGGATATATCAATCCCGGAAACATTATTGTTGCTGTATGCAGAGTGGATCGCGCTCGATAGAAATGCATGAAGTCGTGAGCCGGTTGTTCGATCGAGGATGTGGCTGAAATTCTCAAGGCGTTGCGTGACGACGTCGCCGTCAATTAATGATTCCGGCTCTGGCCGATACGAGTCTTGTGCTGGGTCCTGAGGATACAATGTGAGATAACCCAGTCCGATAATGTTCAGAGGAAGGAGTTGGTTCAAGATTAACGTGGCGTTCGGCATGGTGAAAGTTATGAGAAAATGCGGGAGAAATCCGAGGGCGGGGTTAATACCTGTCTTCAAGCTCGATAGTATTAGTAAGCATCACCATGACGTGGCATTTTTAAGTGTAGTTGCACAAGCAGAGAAGCAAAGGAGCCACCGCACCCGCCTCTGCACTCGAGGTTGTTTTCGTACAGGCGCAGCACCCTCAACATCCAGATGGATGTCCTTGAGAAGACGCATACCATTCTGCAAGCACATGTTGCGTCCAGGTGATTGGACTCTGTCTATTTCCGGGAGGCAGCAGATCGAAGTAATAGAAGTGTGCGTTCTGTCCTTTCCTGCTGGCACAGATACTACAGGACTGCGTAAGAGTAAGTTTGTTGATAGGGGACCGTTGTATGTCAGTCGTTACCAAAACTAGGCAAGAAGGCGTCACATTTAGCCGCCGATGAAATGCAGGACTGGCAGTAATATACGATGATGCTGTCCATCAAGACTGCAGGGTTACATGCGTCCAATGCCAACCCAACATCCAGATCGAGCTGCATTCTGGCCGCCGGTGAAGGCCTTGGGGCATGGCATCAGCATTGGCATTTTTCTCACGTATCAAAACGTAGTCGCGAGCTGGTGAACAAAGCCCTCTGCCCACCTCCTTTGGGCCTGCATTTCGTCGATGTGCTGACCGTCCGTTGGCTTTTTGTTCCCTGGTCGACGCAGGGCGGCGCTAGGGCATATAGGTTACATCTTGTCGCAGCACTACCCTGCGTTTAACTGGCTTTCGCTTTCACATTTCCCGCAAAAGCTCACGGCTTTTGCCTGCGGTAGCGCCCACCTTCACCCGTGGCTTTTTCTGATGCTTTTACCAATTCATTGGCTTTCGGCACCACCCCGCCTCCTTACTCGTCTGCTCGGCCTTATCACTCGCTATCCCCCAGGTGATCTGCCGACTTAACCAATTGCGTAATTCTATATCCCGGCACATCTACAGACGGCCGCGCCGATAGGCTACTCGCCGAAGGTAGTCGGACCATTCCACGTACGGTCGCATCTGTGGCTTGCCTGTCCACGTCGACTTGCAGCTGCACTCTTTACATCAGCCCTCGCTGCCTACAATGCTTGTTGCATGCACGAACTAGAGGAATCTTATTTGGCGCACGCGTGTGCCGTTGGATAAGCACTGCGCTGATTATTGCGCAGCGTTCAAAAAGCCAGACACGGCAATGGTCATCGCCAACTTACTGCGAGCTTGTTGTTCAGCGCATACATGCCAACAGTACGGTATACTGTATACAGCCGTTTAAACAGTCTTCACTTTTGCAGGAGCGATTTGAATTGGGGCTGACCTGCTAGCAAGGTTGGTGTCCTTGTATCAACGGTCGTTGATTAAATAGTTAGCGCTTGGCTGTGTATAGAAGGCGATGGTGCTTAGCACCCTTGTTGGTTGATTCTCCGCGATTGGTATGCTACCTGTAGGGTAGGTACAGGAGTTGTCGATCAAGTCGCCGAGACGTTATGCAAAGGTGCTGGTTTTCAGCTGAGAACATGTCTGAGCCAAGCCATGACCCCCGCACCTGCAGACGGTCATACCGACAGGGTGCTGGCGGCAAATGGCTGGACTATTACCATACTTGCTGTCAGTTCTGTGGCTTGCAGATGCGTTTTCCACCAAATATGCGCACACCCGCTGCCGTCATTCACAGCTAATGGGATGCGCGAACAACGGCAACCTTAAGCGACAAATGCATGTACAACTAGATGAGCAGCATGGTGCTTGCTGTGCAGAGTTCCAGAGCCCGGCACGGCAGCTGATATCGCCTTTTTTTGGCAAGCTTGACGAGCGCATGCCTTACAACAGGATGCGGTGTCCTCGATGCGTACAATTCGTCCAGCGTGCATGGATGATGCGGTTCTCCAAGACATTTCCCCTACAGCGCTGGTGCTAGCTGCTCGTCTATGTTGTGCGGCTGTATAGGCTATATAAAGTGCGTAAGGTTCTTGTAAACGAAATATGCTTAGCTTCACGAAGACTTCTAGGTCATCTATACTACAAACTGGAACCCTTGGTAAGAGATGAAGATTACAAGGCCCCTGTCACCGATTCTTGAGGACGGATTTGAGGAGCTTTGTGAGGCTTTCGAGGAGTATTGGGAAGCAGATCGAGAAGAAGATGGCTTCACGCACCTTTGCCAGGCTTTCCGACTCTTCTGGGACGAGGGTGGGCAGGATGGTTCCCAGTTGATCCTTCGCGAGCTCATGGCAATGATTGGTCTCAAGGACGTGAAAGCGCAGTTTCTGAAGGTAAAAGCCAGGTCGGAGATAAAAAAGAGGCAAGGAGTAAATCTTCCGGAGGAAGATTTCAGTGTAAATATAGTTGGAAATCCAGGAACTGGTAAGATCTTATCCTAGAACACTTAGCATCGCACTGTCCTGCCAGCGATGGCAACGTGCGCGAGACGACTCCAGCAACCTCAAAACTTCGGGCGTTTTATTCTTCCTACATTCCAATTCTCACTAATGGTTGTAGGTAAAACAACTATTGACACGCTTTACGACGCGTTCCTTAGGTCCTTACACCTATCTGGTTATGCACGCATCACAGAGTGCCCAAATCCTCAACGGCCCACCATGAAACTGCCGGACTACTCAGACGAGGAATTACTTCAAATCCTTGTCAGGCGGATCCAAGACAAGTTCAAAAAGAAGATGAAGATCGAAGGCGGGCTTGTTGGCCTGTACTCGCGCATCCTTGTACGCAAAGTTGGCCGTGGCCGCGGCTCGAAGGATTTCAAGAATGTGCGAGCATTGGATACCGCTTTCTCGGAAGCATGCGATCGTCAAGCTGACCGACTCCACCGGGAACGACGCAATGGTAAAGAACCAGATGACTTTCTGTTGAAGAAAGAGGATATGATCGGTCCTGAGCCTTCTGATGTGCATAGCCAAAATGTAGCTTGGAAAGAACTGCAAAGTATGGTCGGACTGGAGCACGTGAAAGAGTCGATTCAGACATTCTTCGACCGAGTTAGATTCAACTATCACCGCGAGCTTCGAGAAGAGGAACCAATTCAGACGACGCTTAATCGCGTCTTTCTCGGACCTCCGGGCACGGGAAAGACCACCGTCGGCAAGCTGTACGGGCAGATCCTCGTGGACCTGGGGCTCCTCTCAAGTGGAGAACTGGTCATCCGAAATCCATCTGATTTTATTGCACCATATCTCGGACAGTCGGAGAAGAGGACAAAGGACATCCTTGAGGCTGCTAGTGGAAAGGTGCTCATCATCGATGATGCGCACATGTTATATCCCGGTAGTCGTTCTGGAAGCTCTCATGATTCAGATGTTTACCGGATTGCTGTCATCGACACTCTTGTTGCAGAGATCCAGAACGTCCCGGGCGAGAACAGATGTATTATTCTCATGGGTTATCCTGAGCAGATGGAGGAACTGTTCCAGAACAGCAATCCGGGACTTGCGCGACGATTTCCCCTGGAAGAGGCGTTCTACTTCTCGGATTTTGACGACGTTCAGCTTGGTCAGATCCTGGATCTGAAGCTCAGCCGGCAGGGGCTGCAGACAAGTAGTAAAGCCAGAGACGTCGCCCTCCAAATACTGAGCCGAGCCCGAGATCGCCCGAACTTCGGGAATGGAGGCGATGTCGAAAACCTTCTGAGCCGGGCAAAGGCGACCCATCAGAAAAGAGTCTCCAGGATGGCTGTCTCCCAGCGACCGGAAGACGTCGTCTTCGAGCCAGCCGACTTCGACGCCGACTTCGACAGAGCAGTCCACGCCAGCGACAACTGCAGGCTACTGTTTGAGGATGTTGTTGGCTGTGAAGATATTATCGCGCAATTTCAAAGCTATCAGCAGATTGCCGCAGGCATGCGGTTGCAGGGCATCGATCCACGGCCGCATATTCCTTTCACGTTTGTATTCAAAGGTCCACCTGGCACAGGAAAGACTACTATCGCACGCAAGGTCGGTCAGCTCTTTTACGACATGGCATTTCTCTCTTCCGCCGAAGTTCTCGAGTGTTCTGTTTCTGACCTGGTCGCGAAGTATACGGGCCAGACAGGACCAAAGGTCATCAAACTTCTTGAACGCGCCCTAGGGAAGGTGCTGTTTGTTGACGAGGCATACCGTCTAGGAGAGGGACAATTCGCAAATGAAGCTGTGGGCGAATTGGTTGATTGCATGACGAAGACGCGGTTTCAGCACAAGGTGGTCGTTGTCGTTGCCGGCTATAGAGAGGACATGGACAAGCTTATGCGCGTAAATCGAGGCCTACGGAGTCGTTTTGCGACGGACGTCGTCTTCCGCCCTATGCGGCCTGAGCACTGTCTGAAAATGCTCCAGCAGCGTGTCAGCGGACTTTGGATCCAGATTGAAGGAGAGGAGCATACGAATAGCGCGATCAAGACCCCGATCGTTAAGCTATTCGCAAAGCTTGGGGCTATGCAGTCGTGGGCCAACGGAAGAGACGTGGAGAGTTTGGCGAAGAAGATTGTTGGACACGTATTCAAGGCTCAGGCAGTGAGACCTAATTCGACTAGGCCGTTAACCATTTCCGCTGAGGAGCTTGCCATGTTCTTGGAAAGTATGCTGGAGCAAGCAGAGATAGAGGAAGCAGAGATGGCAGTCTCTGGCACTCCCGACGACCATCCCAACCGGGCAGGTCGTCTAAACAGCCTCGGGACCATACTTTTCGATAGATACGAGAGGACAGGAAATGCAGACGACCTAGACGCAGCCATCTCGAAGGCCGAAGAAGCCGTAGCATCAACGCCCCTCAACCACTCGGACCGAGCAAGATATCTAAGCAGCCTCGGGAACCTGCTGTCTAACAGATATCTAAGAACAAAAAATGCAGACGACCTAGACGAAGCTATGTCGAAGGCCGAAGAAGCTGTAGCCTCTACCCCTGTCAACCACTTGGACCGAGCAGGACCTCTAAATATCCTCGGGAACATTCTTTCCGATAGATATAAGAGAACCGGAAATGCAGACGACTTAGATGCGGCTATCTCGAAGGCTGAAGAAGCCGTGGCCTTAACACCCCTTAACCATTTCAACCGAGCTGGACGTCTGAATAACCTCGGGAATAGGCTATTTGACAGATACACGAGGAGAGCCAATGCAGACGACTTAAACGCAGCTATCTCCAAGGCCGAAGAAGCCATAGCCTCTACGCCCCTCAACCACTCCGACCGAGCGATGTATCTAAACAGCCTTGGTGCTTTGCTGTTGTATACGTCTACGAGAACAGGAAAAACAGACAACCTAGACGCAGCCATCTCAAAGGTCGAAGAAGCCGTGGCTTCAACGCCTATGAATCACTGCAACCGAGCAGGTTATCTAAATAACCTCGGGAACATGCTGTCAGATAGATATTTAAGGACGGGAAACGCAGACGACCTAGACGCAGCCATCTCGAAGGCTAAAGAAGCCGTGGCCTCGACACCCATCAACCACTCCAACCGAGCGATGTATCTAAACAACTTCGGGTCCACTCTATCCGATAGATACAAGAGGACAGGAAATGAAGATGACCTGTACGAAGCCATCTCAAAGGCCGAAGAAGCTTTGGCATCTACCTCTCTCAACCACTTCGACCGCGCGATGTATCTGAATAACCTTGGGAACTTGCTGTCTCATAGATATCGGAGGACAGGAAATGCGGACAACCTAGATGCAGCCATTTTAAAGGCTAAAGAAGCTGTAGCCTCCACACCCCTTAACTCTAGCCGAGCTATGTATCTAAACAATCTTGGGTTCATGCTGTCCTATAGATACAGGAGAACCAGGAATAAAGACGACCTCGACGCAGCCATCTCGAGCACTGAAGAAGCCGTTGCCTCTACACCTCTAGACCACTCTGACCGAGGAGCATATCTAATCAACCTTGGGTCTGCCCTGAACGATAGATACAAGAGGACAGAAAATGAAGACGACCTAGAGTTAGCTATCTTAAAGACCGAAGAAGCCGTCGCCTCTACACCCCTCAACCACTCTGAGCGAGCAGGTTATCTAAACAACCTTGGGTCCGCGCTGTCCGATAAGTACGAGAGGACAGGAAACGCAGACGACCTAGACGAAGCCATCTCGAAGGCTAACGAATGCGTGGCTTCTACTCCCCTCAACCACTCCGAGCGAGCGTCGTGTCTAAATAATCTTGGGAACATGTTATCCGATAGATATGAGCGGACAGGGAATGCAGACGACGAGTGCGCAGCACTGGACGTCTTGATTCAATCTAGTCAATGCTCAGCATCGGCCCCTTTGCCGCGAATCCAAGGCGCCCGGCAAGCTCTTCGAATCCTCACAAGGAATGGCGACTGGGATCAAGCCCACCATGTTTCAGAGACTGCAGTCAATCTTCTTCCTCGCGCCTGCAGTCGCTTCTTATCTCGTGACGACCAGCAGCATGCTGTCCGACAGACCGCAGGTCTTGCTGCAGATGCATGCTCTCTGTCCCTCTGGAAAGGCGACGTTGACGAAGCGCTTCGCAGGATCGAATTCGGACGCGGATTAATTCTCGGATACCTGATCGACGGCCAGAGCGATCTGTCTGAGCTAGAGAATGCCCATCCGAACCTAGCCAAAGAGTATGAGCAGCTTCGTTTCAAGGCATTTCGACAGGTCGACAGTGACAAGCCAGTAATCCGAGAGCAGCTGACTGGAGAACACCAAGAAGCCTCGCGCCGGTTGGAGGACTGCGAACGCCGGATCCGCAAGGAACAGGGATTTGAACACTTTCTCCAACTTCCGCCTACAGAAGAGCTCACGGCATGCGCCAGCGAGGGCCCGATCGTCATTGTTAACGCCACGGATATTGGCTCTAATGCGATTCTTGTCCTACCGTCCGGCCCCCAAGCGATAGCTCTGACTGAGCTTACCTCGCAGGCTCCGGAGGCTTTCCAGAAGGCTCTTAGAAGGAGCGGAGCGATTATTGAGAGAGGTCTGCAGCGGGACATCGAAAGCGACGTCCAGCTAGAGCATAGCACGGAGTTTCTGTCCTGGCTCTGGTCGAGCTGCGTTAAGCCTGTGCTGCAGGAGCTGGCATGCTACGATCCAGCGCCTGCACCAGATAAGATCCGACGAGTCTGGTGGATTGGGACAGGCGCTGCCAGCTCTCTTCCATTTCACGCTGCTTGTCAGTATCACAATGGTCATATAGCTGAAGCCGAAAACTGCTTAGACCAGACAATCCCCTCATACACTCCAACAATCAAGGCTCTAAAAAATGCTCGGAAGCGTTCGCTAGCAGAGGGGAAGATCAACAGTAAAGACACTTCCGTCCTACTTGTTACGATGCCGACTACACCGGGCCAGAGTGCGCTGAGCGGAGTGGTTCGCGAGGAAGAGGCGATTACGGAGACGATCAAGGGGGCCTATACGATCAGACCCCCTCTGCGGCATCCCACTGCCGACCAGGTGTTAAGAGGTATTCACGAATCTGAAATTGCGCACTTTGCGTGTCACGGATGTTCAGATTTCGTGGACCCTTCCAACAGTCACCTACTCCTCCAAAAAAGCAGTGATTCGGGCCCAGTCGTGGACCGACTCACTGTGTCCACTCTATTGGGCGCGACAGCGCAAGGCCGAGCGTGGATAGCCTATCTATCGGCCTGTTCGACGGCGGAGATCAGAGTGAAGTCTCTCGCGGACGAAAGCATCCATATGGCTAGTGCTTTCCAGGTTGCCGGCTTTGCTCATGTCATCGGCTCCCTATGGCCGGCCAATGATGAAGTCTGTGTCCGGGTGGCCGAGCTCTTCTATAAGTCTCTTTTAAGGCGTAGTAGTACTACAGATCCAAATCGGGCTGTCGCAGCAGCACTGCGAGATGCTGTGCTACAGATCCGCAAAGAGTATACTAGCGGGCCCGATGTTTGGGCACTCTATATTCATTTAGGAGCTTGACTTTTCTACGTTATATCGCCGGGGGATTAAGTTATATAAGTAAAGGCAAGGGATAGAATTTTTAAAAGGGGAAAAATAGTATTACACCCTTTCTTAGGAAGGACCAGTTCGCTCCTTATAACTAGTCCATTCGCTTATTCCTTATAATTGTTACGGCACGGGCGCGTGGATTAACTAGAGGTTAATTACGCGTAGGAGTTAGGTAACTTAGCTCGACTAGCTCGACTCCAGCCAGTCGAGCCCCCACGTAACTAAGCTCAAATAGCTCGACTTAAGCCTTTCGAGCCTAGTAAAGGGAAGAAATAGTTAGGGTAAGGCGGGTAGTTAGCGGGACTTAGCGAAAATCTATTAACTATTAATCTATTAACTACTTTAATCTAGCGTACCCTAAAGATTTAAATAATTACTTAGAATATATATATATATTACGATTAGTCTTATAGAGTATAGGGGCCTTACCTAATAGTATTAGAACCCTTTATATTAGGTCGATATAAGATTCGCGTAGGCGCCAAGCACCCTATTAAACTAGGCTAGGGTGCTTTAAAGCGCTATATCGCGGCCGACCCGCGTTAGATCGCGAATCTAAGAGTAGATTTAGAATTAGCGCGCGATTCTACACCGGATAAGCTATAGTAGGTAGTTTATTATATAGAGAGTCGATAGAGTTAAATTAACTCTAAAAGAAAATCTTATATTAACTAGACGTGAATCTTATATTAATCTAAGATAAATCTTATATCGACTTAAGTTATATAAGTAATATAATAGTTATATAAGAAGATTTTATACTAAGTCTAGAGTAAAACTTTTATATATATTTATATAGTATCGGGTTATATAAGATTTACTTATTTAGACTATATTAAGTTAATATAAGATTTACTTATTTAGACTACGTTAGATTAATATAAGATTCGGTTAATATAAGATTTACGAATTTAGGCTATATTAGATTGATATAAGATTTAGTTAATATAAGATTCGCGAATTTAGTATAAGAGATAGGTCACTAAGGGTAAATACTAGATAGAATACTTAAGAATTTAATAAGGAGCTATAGAGTTCCGGTCCCGGAGATCTTATATATACTACCTACTCTAAAGAGAACTTCTAGAAGTTACTTCGGAGTAGACGGAGCTCCGAGGTTTACTAATTAAGATTCTTAGGCCTAGCTTATTATATTTAGACCACGTTAGGTTAATATAAGATTTAATTAATATAAGATTTAGCTATTTATACGGCGTTAGATTAAAATAAGATTTATCTATTTATATAGTATTAGGTTAATATAAGAATTATCTACCTATAAGATTTTATACTAAGCTTAGAGTAAAACTCTTACTTACGTTATAGTAGTATTAAGTTAATATAAAGTTTATCTATTTATATAGTATTAGATTAATATAAGATTTATATATTCTTAGATTAATATAAGATTTAGCTATTTATATAGCGTTAGATTAATATATAATTTAGTATTAGATTAATATAAGATTTAGCTATTTACGTAGTATTAGATTAATATAAGATTCGCCTATTTATATAGTATTAGATTAATATAAGATTTACTTATTTATTCTAGTTAATATAAGATTTAGCTATTCGTATAGTATTAGGTTAATATAAGATTTAGTATTAGATTAATATAAGATTTAACTATTTATATAGTATTAGGTTAATATAAGATTTAGCCATTTATATAGTATTAGATTAATATAAGATTTAGCCATTTATATAGTATTAGATTAATATAAGATTTAGCTATTTATACGGTATTAGGTTAATATAAGATTTAGTTATTTACGTTAGTACTATAAGGGAGAGTTAGAGAATACCTAGTATAAGAATACTATATATCCCCTTTCTTCTCTCTCTTCTCTCTCTTCTACTCTTCTTCTATAACGAGTCTAGCCCCGGATTCCCTAGACTAGTATAGACTACGCTCGACTAGCGATATAAAGTAACCCGTATAGACCCTAAATTAGTAATTCTAAGCGGCTAGTAGTACTTATAGAGATAATATATTATATAAGATCTAGTTTAGCCTAGATTTATATAGATTAGGCAGTAAGGTATAAGAAGATATTAGCTTAAATATAGATAAGGACGCCTAGTAGAGAAGATAGAGGTTCGCGCTAGTAATAGTTTAGAGAGATAACTTTCTAGAAATATACTATATATTCTACCTAATTTCTACCGGTTAGACTAGAGTACTTAATACTAGTTACCTTTAATTCTATTTTATAATACGAACCTCTACCCCCTATACCTAGTAGAAATGGTAGAAACACGCGCCTCTTTAATAGTAGATTAATAAAACTATTAACCCTTAGTAGAGTCCTATATATTAGATTAAGCCTAATAGATCTAAGAAGCTAGTATAAGGGGCGGGCCGCTAAGGGTAAATACTAGATAGAATACTTAAGAATTTAATAAGAAGCTATAAAGTTCCGGTCCCGGAGATCTTATATATACTATCTACTCTAAAGAGAACTTCTAGAAGTTACTTTAGAGTAGGCGGAGCTTCGAGGTTTACTAACTAAGATTCTTAGGCCTAGTCTATTATAACCCCCCTTCTCTCTATAAGTATCTCTTTCTTCTTTCTCTCTCTTCTTCTCTCTTTTTTTTTTTTTTTTTT